>ODAI012888977.1_pt1 | contig 10618 bp, 10 predicted proteins | sample 1539321 | NCBI WGS metagenome assembly ODAI01 (sample SAMN02144231, study PRJEB22623) | gut metagenome | biome: sheep rumen | host: Ovis aries | place: New Zealand | reverse complement strand
GCATTCCAAAATTGTAATTTTAAAACATTATCAATTGGCCGCGATATGGACTCTAAGCTATCAATAGTAGAAGATTATGGTCTATTCTGTGATGTAGAAGAAACTACAATTGAAAATGGTCTACAATATGTTGGTAATGAAGAAAATCCATATGTATTAGCATATAAGATTGATCCAAATATCACTCGTACACAAGATACTGTAGCAATCAATCAATACACTCAATTCTTAAGAGATGAATTATTAATGGATCCATTATATGCTCCAGGTGTAGATGAATTTGTAATTGGTTCAGCTAAATTAAAATCAATTGGTAGTAAGGCACTATTCTTCTTAAATAAGAAGATTAAATTACCTTCAACAGTTAATTATATTGGTAATAATCCAGTTAATAATTTCAGTGTATTTAATAACGAATCTAGCTTCTATTATATGGAAGATAATTCAAATTACAGATATTATATCGGTGGTACTGGAACAACATTTGATATTCCATCTAACACAAACTGGATTACTGCAAATACATTTGGCTCAGTAAAAGATATTTCTTATGATAGTGGTACAAAATTCAGATTTAACGCTACTGATAAGCTATTATATACAAGAGATTATAGAACATTATTATTCTCTGATAGTGATGCAGAAAAGATTGTATTAAATCAAAAAACTAAGAATATTTCTAGCTTCGCATTCAATTTCTCTGAGGTAGAAACAATTGAAGCATATGATTTAGAATTCTTCGATGATAACGCATTTGTTGGTTATTCAGGAACTGAAAAGCTTGAAATTAATTATAAATATGCTGATGGTAAATTAATTGATAATAGATTTAATGATATCGTATATCTATCTTCATCATTATTCACAAATTCAACATGTACAGCATTTAATTTAGGTAATAAATTATCATTCTTTGGTAGCCTAGGTGGTGCACTTGAAAAGAAGCTACAATTATTAGAAAATAATGATTATTCAGTAATTGGTGTAGAAGATAAAGAATTAATTAAATATGATTATATTGATAAATTCAGCTATTATGAAAAGATTTATTCATCTTTAGGCTTCATTAAGGATACAGTAGAAACTGAAGAAATTTAATATTAAATTTTAGTAAATAAAACGGTATTTGTATTAAATGATAGAAATACCGTTTATTTTTTTGGCCTTTTCTTGTAAAAGCTTCCATTTTCTTATATAATAATATAAGAGAAGTATTTTTTGGTGGTGATTAAAATGTTTAAAGCTGGATTACCTACACCTGCTTTAATTGCGATAATTTGTGCAGCAGTAGTTGTATTAATAATAGCTATTGTATTAATTGTTGTATTATTAAAGAAGAAAAAGAAGGGTTCTAGAATAACAATTAATGATGAATTTATAAATAATCTTATTTCATTATTAGGAGAAAAAGACAATATATCTAATGTTACAGTTGATAATGGTAGATTAAAAATTAGTGTTAATGATTTAGATAAAGTTAATCTAGAAGGAATAAAATCAATTGCTACATCAGGTGTATTTGTAACAGGTAATATTATAAAAACTTTATTTAGATTAGATTCAACAACTATTAAAAAAGAAATAGAAATGAAGCTATAGGAGGAATAATATGGTAAAAAAATCTTTTAGAATTACAAATGAGCAGGGTATTCATGCAAGACCTGCAACTAAACTTGTTAATGTGGCAATGAAATTTGAATCAGTTATTACTCTTTCAGCTTTGAAAAAAACAGTAGATTTCAAATCTATAATGGGTGTTATGTCACTTGGTATTTATAGTGGAACTTCAATTGAAATCAAATGCGAAGGACAAGATGAAAATGAGGCACTAGATGCACTATCAAAAGAAATAATCGCATTAAATTTAGGTAAAGAAATTTAATTATTGTTTAAAAAAATAAATTGCTTTATGCAGTTTATTTTTGTTTTATTAAAGGTGGTAGTATTATGGAATTTAATGAAAAATATAAAAAATATAGAGATGAAGCAATTAATATGTTAAAGGAAGTTATTAAATTTCCTACAGTATTAGATGAATATAAAGAGAATTCAAATATGCCATTTGGCAAAGCTAATAAAGATTGCTTAGAATATGTATTAAATAAAGGAAAAGAAGATGGATTCAATACATATAATGCTAATAATTATGCTGGTCATATCGAATTAAAGGGTGGAGAGGAAACACTAGGAATCCTAGCACATCTTGATGTTGTTCCTGTAACAAAATCAGAGTGGGTATCTGATCCATTTGAATTAGCATTTAGAGATGATAAGATGTTTGCAAGAGGTGTAATGGATGATAAAGGACCATTTGTTGCATCATATATCGCACTTAAAATGCTACATGATGAAGGATTTAAACCAAAAAGAACAATTAGATTAATATTTGGTTGCGATGAAGAATCAGGCTCAAGATGCCTAGAAAAATATTTTAGTTTAATGCCTGAACCAACAATTGCATTTTCACCTGATGCAGAATTCCCTGTAATTAATGGTGAAAAGGGAATGTTATCATATAATGTTAATTTTAAAGATAATGTAATTGAAGAATTTGATGCTGGCGTTAGATATAATATTGTGCCATCATATGCGAAAATGAAAATTAATAAGGATCTTAAAAAAGAATTCATTGATTATTGTAAAAAGAATAATTATGAATATGAAATAGATTGCAATTATTATATTGCAAAAGGTATTGCTGCCCATGCAATGTGTCCTGAGAAGGGATTAAATGCTGCATATATTTTATTTGATTTCTTAGCTAAATATACAGATTCAAAGCTTGCTAAATTTGTTGATAAATATTATTTATTTGATACAACAGGTAAAAAGGCAGGCTATGATGATTATGATGATGAAATGAAATATTTAACATCAAATTTCGCTGTAGTGAAAATTAATAATTACAGTGGCTATTTTGGTGTTAACTGTAGACTACCTAAGGATTCTGATCATGAATTAATTTCAAAATCATTAAATAGAATAACAAAAGAATTTGATTATTCATTTGATATATTAGGTGGATCAAATAGACATTATATTCCATCAAATAGCGAATTAGTTGAAAAATTAATGGAATCATATATAAAGGTTACAAACGATACAACAAATAAGCCATTTTCAATTGGTGGCGGCACATATGCAAGGGAATGCAAATATGCTGTAGCCTTTGGACCATTATTCCCAGGAAGAGAGGATGTTTGTCATATTGCTAATGAATATATGTATGTCAAAGATTTTGATATGCTAGTAAATATTTATTATGATGCAATATACAATCTAGCTAAATAATGAGATTAAGAAAAGTTAAAAATGCTAAGGAAAGATTAGCAGTAGATAATAATCAATATTTTATTTCTGAGCCTGAACAAAATAAAGGCAATTGGAATAAGGTATTTAATAATGATAATCCAATCCATATTGAAATAGGATGTGGAAAGGGTCAATTTATTTCAACATTGGCTAAGCAAAATCCAGATATCAATTATATTGCAATCGAAAAATTTGATTCAGTATTATTAAGATGCTTAGAAAAGGTAATTGATATGGATTTAAATAATTTGAAGTTATGTGTAATGGATGCTCAAATGATTTCAAATTATTTTTTAAAGGATGAAGTAAAAAGAATATATTTAAACTTCAGTGACCCATGGCCAAAAAAGCATCATGCTAAAAGAAGATTAACTTCACCTTTATTCTTAGAACAATATAAGATGATTCTAGATAAAAAGGGTGAAATATTCTTTAAAACAGATAATAGAGGTTTATTTGAATATTCATTAGAATCTATTTCAAATAATGGCTATTCAATATCTAATATATCTTTAGATTTACATAAAGATATTGAAAAATATCCTGATAATATCACAACAGAATTTGAGGATAAATGGTCAAAGTTAGGACCAATATATAGATTAGAAGCAAGATTTAAAGAGGAGAATTAATTATGGTAACATTCTGTTTAATCGGTGGAAAACAAAATAAATACCCAATGACAAACAGAATAGAAAAGCACCTAATTGATTTAACTAAAAAGGATAATCCAACTATATTATATTTTCCTTTTGCAGCATCTAATTATGAAAAATCAAATAATCGATTTAAAGAAATAATTAATGATTTAAAAGTAAATGTTATTTATATGACTCCAAATATGATTTCAGATTTTGATAATTTATTAAACAAAGCTGATATATTATATGTTGGTGGTGGCATATCAGATAATTTGATTAAGATGTTTAAGGAAAATAAATTAGATATTATTTTAAAAAAATATATCAATACAAATAAAATATATGCTGGTTCATCAGCTGGGGCAATGCTTTATTGTAGGGCTTCTATGGGTGATAAGGATATGTTTTATGACAATTATCATTATTATAATTTTAAGATGGTTGAGGGCTTAGGCTTGTTAAATGTAGGAATGTGTCCTCATTACCAAAATGAAGATTTAATATTTTATAATGATGAAATAAAAAAATATGATTATGATGCATTCGGTATAGAAGAGGATGCTTCAGTAATCATTAATGATAATAAGTTTTATTGTATAAAAGAAGAGAAAAATGTTTCAGCTTATTATTTTAATAAGCCTGAATTTGTGATGAATAATTTACATGAGGGAAAAGTTTATGAGAAAGCTATCAGTTTTAGGTCCTAAGGGAACATATAGTGATATTGCAGCTAAGCAATATATTAATGATAATAAATTAGATTTAGAAATTGAATATCATAATTCAATATTAAAAACAGCTTTAGCTTTAAAAAATTCTGAATTAGCAATATTACCATTTGAAAATACTTTAGATGGATTCGTTATTGAAAGTATGGATGCTATCATTGCTAATGATTTTAAAATTATTCATCAATTAAAATTAAATATCGATTTTGCATTTGTTACTAATGCTAAGGATATCAAGGATGTAAAGGATGTTTATTGCCAATTTAAGGCATATGGACAATGCTTAGATTTTATAGCAGAAAATGATTTTAATATTATTCAAACACAATCAAATTCTGAATCTGTGAATAAAATAAATAAAGCAAATGATACTATTGGTGCAATTATTCCAATGCATGCTTTAGAAAATAATGATTATAATATTGTTATTTCTCATGTTGCTGATAGAAAGCATAATGAGACAAGATTTTTAATCGTTAGTAAAAATGATATTGAACATGAAATAAATGGAGATGTAGATGCTTCAATTGTCATTACAATTAAAGAAGATAAGCCAGGCGTTTTATTCAATATCTTAAAGAGCTTAAGTGAACTTGAAATCAATATGAATTCAATTATGTCTAGACCAATGAAAACTGAAATGGGTCAATATAAATTCTACATTGAATGTAGCTTTAATTCAGATTCCATTGTCAAATTAAATAAGCTTACAAATAGATTATCAAAAGAAGGATATTTCATTAAGGTATTAGGTGTTTATAATAAATTATAGGGGTTAGTAATATGCGTGCTGTAGATTTAATTTTGAAAAAAAGAAATGGTGAAAAATTAAATAAAGAAGAAATTAATTTTATGGTAATGGGCTATACTAATGGTGATATTCCTGATTATCAAATGAGTGCATTTTTAATGGCAGTTTATTTTAAGGGTATGGATGATGAAGAAGCATCTATGTTAACAGATTCTATGCTTCATTCAGGTGAAATATTAGATTTATCTTCAATTAAGGGAATAAAGGTTGATAAGCATTCAACTGGTGGTGTAGGTGATAAAACATCACTTGTTGTTGCTCCAATTGTTGCTTCATTAGGAATAAAAGTAGCTAAAATGAGCGGTAGAGGCTTAGGTCATACTGGTGGTACAATTGACAAATTAGAATCAATACCTGGATATAATACATCAATTTCGATTGAAGATTTTAAAAATCAGGTTAATGAAATAGGTATTGCTATTATAGGACAAACTAAAAATTTAGCTCCAGCTGATAAAAAATTATATGCCCTACGTGATGTAACGGCAACAGTAGAATCAATTCCTTTAATTGCATCATCAATTATGTCTAAGAAGCTAGCCTCAGGTGCTGATTCAATCGTATTAGATGTAAAGGTCGGAAATGGGGCTTTTATGAAGGATTTAGAATCAGCAAGACATTTAGCTAGATTAATGGTTGAAATTGGTAAAAAAGCCAATAAAAAGGTTATTGCTATATTAACTAATATGGATGAGCCTTTAGGATTTGCAGTTGGTAATAATTTAGAGGTTATTGAAGCTATTAATACATTAAATGGAAATGGTCCTAAGGATTTTACTGAATTATGCTTGATTGCCTCAGCTGAATTAATTGTATCAGCTAATTTAGCTAAGGATATTGATGAAGGTATTAAATTAGCTAAAAAGCAAATAGAAAATAAAAAAGCTTTAAATAAGTTCGCTGAATTAGTAAAAGCCCAAGGTGGAGATGAATCATATATTTTAAATCCTGATAAATTTGCTAAGGCATCAAATATAGTAGAAGTTAAAGCTTCAAAATCAGGATATGTAGTTTCAATCAATGCCCTTGAAATCGGTAATGCAGCAATGCAATTAGGTGCTGGTAGAAAATCTTTAGATGATAAGATCAATCACCGTGTTGGTGTTGTTTTAAATAAAAAGGTTGGAGATAGTGTTAAAAAGAATGATGTTTTAGCATATATCCATAGTATCAATAAAGAAAATGATGAGATAGTAAAAATAATTACTGACGCAATTAATATTGATGATTTAAAAGTAGAAAACAAATTGATTTATGATATTATAAAATAAATACTTGAAATAATATAATTATTTTTGTATAATAAACAAGTAGTTTGAAAAAGGAGGTATCAAAAATGTTTATAATTGATATATTTGTAGCTATCGTAGCAGTTTTATTAATCATAATAGTTATGCTTCAAGCATCAAAGGATGATATTAATGATGCCTTCAACGGAAGCAAATCTGAGCTATTTAAGAATCAAAAGACTAGAGGAATTGAGATGTTCATGCAAAGAACAACTGCAGTTCTTGCAATATTATTCATCGGTCTTGTTGTAGCATCAGTTGCTATACATATGAATTAATGAGATTGCTTAGCAATCTTTTTTTTTGACATAAAATATGCTAATATTTTAGTAAAGGAGGGCGTATTATGACAGATAAAAAAACAATAAAAGAAATAATGAAAAAAGATAGGCTGCCATTTGAATTTATAGCCCACCTAACTAACACTGATAAGGCTGATTATAAGGCTTTAGAGGAATTATTAAATGAGATGGTTTTAACAGGTGAGCTTAAATATAATGAAAACACTGGCTTATACCATGTTGCTACGCATCAAAGATTTAATAAAGAGGCACTATATTTATTCATTCAAGAAAGAAAATATATTTATGAGGATGATATAGTTCGTTCATTTAAGGTTAAATATAAGGAAGCTAAATCATTATTAAATGAATTATTATATGAAAAAAGAATTGCATATTCACCTATTTTAAATGTATATGGTATACCTAAGGTTGCGACTATTACAATTAAAAATGCTCATTATGGATTTTATGGTTTCGCGACAGTAAAGGATGAAGAGGCAGATTATTATGTATCAGGAGATCTACTTGCTGATGCTTATAGTGGAGATACTGTTTTAGTTTTAACAGGTCCAAAGCTAAGAGATGAAGATAAATTAAAATCAGCAGTAGTAATTGAGGTAATTGAAAGATGCCATAAAACTATATCTGGTGTTCTGGCAGTAAAGGGTAAAAAATATAAAAAATATTATATTAGATCTAGTAATATAGATTTTAATGTTACTGCAGATGTAGATGAAAAGGATGTAGGCGATATCAAGATAGGACAAATTGTATCAGCTGATATTGAATATGTTGGAGCTAGATTATTAGCTAGAAATTTAGTATTATTAGGAAATCCAAACGATCCAGGTATTGAAATAACTGAAATAGCTATCGAATATGGCTTTAAGGTGCCTTTTTCAGCTGAAACTGAAAATGAGATAAGATATATCCCTGATAATGTCTTAAAAGAGGAATTAGATGGTAGAGAGGATTTTAGAGATTTACCAATTATTACAATTGATGGTGATGATTCAAAGGATTTTGATGATGCAGTTTATGCAACTAAGCTAGATAATGGTAATTATTATTTAGGTGTATATATAGCTGATGTAAGCCATTATGTAAAAGAAAATACATCATTAAATAGTGACGCCTTAGAAAGAGGAACATCAGTTTATTTAGCTGATAGAGTTATACCTATGATTCCACATAAGCTATCTGATGGAATCTGTTCACTTGTTGAGGGTGAGGATAGATTGGTTTTAGCCTGTCTAATGGAAATAAATGATAAAGGCAAATTAGTTAATTATGATATTAAAGAAGGCGTAATTAAATCTAGACATCGTATGACATATAAAAAAGTTAATAAGATATTAAATGGTGATAAGGATTTAATTGAAGAATATAATGATATCTATGATATGTTATTAACTATGGATGAATTATCAAAGATAATAAGAAGAATAAGACATAAAAAAGGTGCAATTGATTTTGAAACTGCCGAATATAAATTCAGTTTAAATGAAGATGGCTCACCAAAGGATATCAAAAAGTGTGATAGAGATGATGCTGAAATGTTAATAGAGGATTTCATGTTAAAGGCAAATGAAACTATCGCATATCATATGAATATTATGAATTTACCTATTGTATATAGAATACATGAAAAGCCAGATCAGGAAAAGCTACATCAAATATTTACTATGGTAAATTCTTTAGGTGCGGCAAATCATATTAAACAAACAATTGATATTACACCATATGATATTCAAGATTTATTAGGAAAACTAGATGATAACCCTAATAAAGAAATAATCAATAATATGGTTCTTCGCGGAATGATGAAGGCAAAATATAGTGAAAAATGCTTAGGACATTATGGACTTCAAATGAATTATTATTGCCATTTCACATCTCCAATAAGAAGATATCCTGATTTAATGACTCATAGAATGATTAAAAAATTATTATTACATCCAAGTGATAAATTTGAATCTGAATTAAATTATTACAATAGCTTAATTCCAGATATCGCAAGTAAAAATTCAATATCAGAAAGAAAATCTGTAGATTGTGAAAGAGCAGTAGATGATATGCTATATGCATGGTATATGGAATCAAATATTGGAAAAGAATATGAGGCAATCATAACATCAATTACTGCCTTTGGTATGTTTGCCAATATTGGAATGGGTATTGAAGGATTAATTTCATATAGAAATATGAATGGCTTCTTTGATTTTGATGATAAGAATATGACAGCATCGAATGGAAAGAAGACATATCGACTTGGCGATAGAATTAATATAAGGGTAATTGAATCTAATAGATTAGAAAGAAAAATAGATTTTGTCTTAAGTGAGGATTATGATGAAAATTATATGTACTAATAAAAAAGCGACATTTGAATATTTCATTTTAGACAAATTCGAAGCAGGAATTAAATTAAAAGGAACTGAAATAAAATCTATTAGAGCCGGTAAATGTAATATTAATGATGCCTATGTAATTATTAAAAATGGTAAGGTTTATATACTTAATATGAATATTGCTAAATATGATAATGGTAATATATTTAATCATGAGGAATTAAGAACAAGAGAATTATTATTGCATAAGCATGAGATTAATAAATTAGTATCTAAGGTTAAATTAGATGGTTTAACTATAGTTGCCTTAAAGGCATATTTTAAGGATGCTTTAGTGAAAATAGAAATAGGTCTAGCTAAAGGTAAGAAAACAGAAGATAAGCGTCAATCTATAAAAGAAAGAGATACTGCAAGAGAAATCCAAAGGGATAATAAACTTAAAAATAGATACTAGAAAAACTAAATAAAATGTGCTACACTTATGTAGCACAATAAATGGGCTTGTTTATGGATTCGCTGTGATTCATGAAGGTTTGTAAGCATGTGGGAGTAGGCTCCCTTAAAAACGTCGGGGTTTTTAATAAACGCTGAAGAAACAAATGATTATGCATTCTTAGCTGGTAGAAATACTCAAGCTAACTATGCTTTTGCTTGCTAATATATAATTCAAGCAGCTCACCTGTAGAATTTCCTGTGTTCTACAGCTTGGGCTCAATTTAACAGGATATATTAAATTGCTGCTATTCTAAGTGATTTAATGAATACAATAGAATGTAGGTAGTTTTTGGTTTTCCTTATTGCTTAGGGCTACTGAAGATTTAGATAAGGATAAACATGTAGAAAGCAAGCTGAATTGTGTTGCATACGGGAGTTCGAATCTCCCCAAGTCCACCAATAGTCAAAAACCGAACCCATAAAACTAAAGGTTTGGATTAAAATATAATAATTAAAAAAGGCTTTGTTAGATTTTCTAACCTTAGAGTGAGGGGGTTCTCACCGTATGATAAGCCAATAGGAGATATCATATCATATGTATCTCCTTTTTTGTTTGTTGCAATTTTATTTAATGGTAAAAGAATCAAAGATATTGTTGCTAATCTAGATGATGAAGAAGTGTTCTATTAGATTGTATTGATTCACATTGCTGACTATTCTCAAATTGAAATTGATAATAGTCAAAAACCGAACCCACAATTGGTTCG
>ODAI011458839.1_pt1 | contig 10618 bp, 10 predicted proteins | sample 1539321 | NCBI WGS metagenome assembly ODAI01 (sample SAMN02144231, study PRJEB22623) | gut metagenome | biome: sheep rumen | host: Ovis aries | place: New Zealand | reverse complement strand
GTGTGAGTACACGCCGATACCCGTAAGTATCACGCCCGTCTCTCTGTAGACTCTGTCGGTCAGCTTGCGCGTGAGCACATCCACCTTGTCTACCGTCATGTTGTCAGGAAGCTCCACATGGACGGATGCGTAAGCCTTGCCCGGACCGTAGTGATATTGGTAAATTTCCAGAATTCCTCCAGCTGATCCGCCATAATGAAATCCCTCAGCTTCTGCGTCATCCTGGTATGATCCTGCTCAGGCATGTGGATCACATACTCCGTCAGGTTCTCGTCCCGCAGGGAGGTTTCCGTGCTTTTCAGAAAATCGATCAGGTTCACATTATCGTAAATCTCCGCCATGGAGTCCAGGATCCGCATCCTTTCTTCCATGCGCTGATCGTGAAGGCTGGCCTGGCGGAATTTCTCCGTCAGCTCCCGCAGATAGGAAACAGCGGTGGTCCCCAGCCTGTGGCCTGCTGCCAGCATGATCACCGTCTCAATGGTAAAGCCCCCCATCAGATTGAAAAAGCACTCCTCCGGCGAAGCATAACGGGCGTTCTGCGCGGCACGCCAGGGCGCGCTTATCCAGGTCGCCACCCCCATCAGGAGATAGTTGCTGATCACGGCATACAGATAGATCCCCCTGTTGCTGTAGAGCAGGCTGAGCAGGGGAACCAGAAACCAGGTCAGATGGATCTCTACATGGGCGATGTCCATGTAAACGATCAGCACATTCAACGCCGTCAGCGCCAGAAAAGCGGTCTCCAGGGACTGGGGATAGCGCTTCAGCAGCAGATAATGCACGAGAGCCAGCAGCGCCATCACCGCTGAAATGATGAAGCAGGTGGCATAGGAGACCTCACGGAAGATACCGGCCAGAATGCCCAGCGCAATGGCGGGTCCCGTCAGGACGCAGAACCACAGTACAATATTAAAATGACAGTTGATCCTGATCCTGTTGGATCGCAGAAAAGCCTCGTGATCCGAATGCTCTTTTTCCTTCATGGCTGCTCCCTTATCCGGTCACAATCTCTCCTTCAGGATATGCTCTTCTGAATTTTGCAAGCATTTCATCCGTCATTTCCGGGGAGTCCTCATCGAAAACAATGGGAAGATTTGAGGCCTCTCTTATTTCATTAATCTGCTCCGGGGAAGGCTTATCCGTCGTTTTTAACATCATTTTAACAATTGCCATAATACGCTGCCTCTTCTTTCTTTGTGGCATATCGTGCAGAAATCAATCTTATTCCGCTTTTCCGTTCAGTATATACGACAAATAACACATCTTCCACTCTGCCGATCGTGTAATATCGATCTTCTCCTTCACTATGACTATCATCGTATAACTCGATTCTGTTTAAATCATTAAAAACATAAGCCGCTATTTCAAAGCTTATTCCATGTTTTCTGATATTGATTTGGTTTTTGGAATCATCCCACTCAACGATATAATCGAATGCTTTTGTTTTCATTCAATTATCATACCATAATCAATAGGCCAGAACAATCAGCCGAAAAACTTACGCAAATAAATATTTTGAATTTTCTGAATATTTTAGCACTCACCTATTGACATTGCTAATAATCGGTGCTAGACTTTACGGCAGATGAAGCGAAGCGGTGTCCACTGCCGCATGTTTGCGGCATGCGTTCGCACTGCCGGCTTCAGCTGAAGCGATGAAGAATGCGCGAATGCGGATTATGGGATACCCGGATCACATCGGCACGGGTTCTTCGGAAAGGAGGAGTCTATGGATATTTCAAGATTCACGAAAAAATCAATGGAAGCGGTAAGCGCCACGGAAAAGCTGGCTTATGAATACGGAAATCAGGAGATCGAACAGGAGCATCTGCTCTATTCCCTGCTGACGCTGGAGGACAGCCTGATCGCGAAGCTCATCGGGAAGATGGAGATCAATCTCGAGCATTTCATGGACAGAGCAAGGCTCGCCGTGGAAAAGCGGGTGAAGGTGCAGGGGAGCTCAGCCCAGCCCTATGTGGGCAAGGATCTGAACAAGGTCCTGATCACCGCCGAGGACGAGGCAAAGAAGATGGGGGATGAATATGTCTCCGTGGAGCATATTTTCTTAAGCATGATCGCCCATCCGAACAGGGAAATCAAGGAGATCTTCAGGGAGTACGGGATCACGCGGGATCGTTTTCTCATGGCGCTGCAGTCCGTTCGCGGAAACCAGCGGGTGACCACGGATTCCCCGGAGGACACCTACGATTCCCTGGAAAAATACGGCGAGGATCTCGTGGAAAAGGCCAGAAGCGGGAAGCTTGATCCCGTGATCGGCAGAGATGCGGAGATCCGGAATCTGATCCGTATCCTCTCCCGGAAGACGAAGAACAATCCCGTGCTGATCGGGGAGCCCGGCGTCGGAAAGACTGCCGTTGTGGAAGGGCTTGCCGGCAGGATCGTCAAGGGGGATGTTCCTGAGGGACTAAAGAACAAGAAGATCTTCTCCCTGGATATGGGGGCGCTGGTGGCCGGCGCAAAATACCGGGGCGAATTCGAGGAGCGGCTGAAGGCCGTGCTGAATGATGTGAAAAACAGCGACGGCCAGATCATTCTTTTCATCGATGAGCTGCATCTGATCGTGGGAGCGGGCAAAACGGACGGCGCAATGGATGCTGGAAACATGTTAAAGCCCATGCTGGCCAGAGGGGAGCTCCACTGCATCGGCGCCACCACCTTAAACGAATACAGGCAGTATATCGAAAAGGATGCCGCGCTGGAGCGCCGTTTCCAGCCGGTCATGGTGGAGGAGCCCAGCGTGGAGGACACGATCTCCATCCTGAGAGGGTTAAAGGAGCGCTACGAGGTCTTCCACGGCGTAAAGATCCTGGACAACGCGCTGGTTTCCGCGGCAGTTTTATCCCACCGCTATATCTCCGACCGTTTTCTGCCGGATAAGGCCATCGACCTGGTGGATGAGGCCTGTGCCATGATCAAAACGGAAATGGATTCCATGCCCACGGAGCTGGATGAGCTGAACCGGAAGATCATGCAGCTGGAGATCGAGGAGACCGCCCTGAAAAAGGAGGAGGACAAGCTCAGCAAGGAGCGTCTGGAGAGCCTGCAGCTTGAGCTGGCGGAGCTGAAGGAGGAGTTTTCCTCGAAAAAGGCGGACTGGGACGCGGAAAAGGCGAAGGTGGAGAAGCTGTCTGCGCTAAGGGAAGAGATTGACGCCGTGAACACGCAGATTCAGATCGCCACGCAGGAAGCAAACTATGAGAAGGCGGCAGAGCTTTCCTACGCAAAGCTGCCGCAGCTGAAAGCATTGCTGGAAAGAGAGGAAGCCCAGCAGAAGGACAAGGCCTTTTCTCTGGTCCATGAGGCCGTCTCCGACGAGGAGATCGCAAGGATCATCTCCCGCTGGACGGGGATCCCCGTGGCCAGGCTGACGGAATCCGAGCGGGAGAAAACTCTCCATCTGGGAGAGACACTGGAAAAGCGGGTCATCGGGCAGAGCGAGGGCGTGCAGAAGGTCTGCGAGGCGATCATCCGTTCAAAGGCCGGGATCAAGGATCCCACAAAGCCCATAGGCAGCTTCCTTTTCCTCGGGCCCACCGGCGTCGGCAAAACGGAGCTGGCCAAATCGCTTGCGCAGGCGCTTTTCGACGATGAGAACAACATGGTCCGGATCGACATGAGTGAATACATGGAGAAGCATTCCGTGTCCCGGCTGATCGGAGCGCCTCCCGGCTATGTGGGTTATGACGAGGGCGGGCAGCTCACCGAGGCAGTCAGGAGAAAGCCTTACTCTGTAGTACTGTTTGATGAGGTGGAAAAGGCGCATCCGGATGTGTTCAATGTGCTGCTGCAGGTGTTGGACGACGGCAGGATCACGGATTCCCAGGGCAGGACCGTGGACTTTAAGAATACGATCCTGATCATGACCTCGAACATCGGGGCAGAGTATCTGCTGGAAGGGATCCGTCCGGACGGCAGCATCGATCCGGCGGCCGAAGAAAAGGTGATGAAGGATCTGCGGCTCCATTTCCGCCCGGAATTCTTAAACCGGCTGGATGAGATGATCCTCTTTAAGCCGCTGACAAAGCCGGTGACCTTAAGCATCGCGCAGCTGATCATCGATGATGTAAACAGGCGGCTTGAGGATAAGCAGCTTCGCATTGTGCTGACGGAGGAGGCAAAGGAGCGGATCGTGGATGAGGGGTATGATGCGGTCTACGGCGCAAGGCCCCTGAAGCGCTACATTCAGAAGCATGTGGAGACGCTGGCCGCAAAGCTCATCCTTGGCGGAGAGCTCTCCGAAGGGGATGTGATCGAGATCTTTCTGGATGAAAATGATCAGCTTAAGGCGAAAAGAGCACGGGGTTAACCCCCGTGCTCCTTTTATGCCACGGGGGCGCAAAGGAAATTATCGCCATTCAGCGATGCGCCCCCGGGCGGCGAGCAGGGTCGGATTCTCCTCCCCTGCTCGATTCTCAGCTCATTTCTTTTCCCGCATCAGCTCCCGCACCTGCGTAAGAGACGGCAGGGAAGGAAGCGCACCCTCCTTACAGACCGTCAGCGCCGCGGCATGGGAGGCAAAATCCAGGGCCTCTTTTTCCGCCATTCCCGCGGTCAGCCCCGTGCAGAACGCGGCCACAAAGGAATCCCCGGCAGCGGTGGGATCAACTGCCCGTTCAACGCTTACCGGATCGATCTTGATAAGCCCTTCTCCGTCAGCCAGCACCGAGCCACGCTCCCCGAGCGTGATGATCAGCTTTTTTACGCCGCGCTTAAGCAGTTCATCCGCTGCCGCGCGGATCTCTTCTTCTCCCTCCAGCGCAAACTGAACGCCGGCCAGCACCGCCGCCTCTGTCTCATTCGGGGAGAGCCAGGTGATATGGGAAAGAAGCTCCGGGGATAACTCTGCTGCAGGGGCAGGATTCAGCATCACGGGAACACCGGCTTCATGGGCGATAGCAGCCGCAAAGGCATTGGTCTCCATCGGGATCTCCAGCTGAAGCATCAGCATGTCAAAGGCGCTGATCTCCTCCTTCAGCCAGGAAAGATCCTCCGGCAAAAGGCGGGCATTGGCCCCCGGCAGGACCAGTATCCTGTTCTGGCTGTCCTGCTTCGTCTGCTCCACCTCGATCAAAGCTACCCCGGTGGGAGCGTCCTTATCCACCTTTACATGGCTGATCCCGATCCCATCATCGATATGTGCCTGCAAAAGCGCCTGCCCGAAGGGATCGTTTCCCACGCAGCCCGCCATGACCACCTCAGCGCCTAGCCTTGCGCACTGCACGGCCTGATTGGAGCCCTTGCCTCCCGGCGCCGTGCGGAAGCTTCCGCCGATCCTCGTTTCACCCATGCCGGGAAGTGAGGGGCTTAATCCGATCAGATCCATATTAAAGCTCCCGACCACAAGGATACGGGGTGTATGCTTCATCTTCTCCATCCTTAAAGCACCTTACTGCGGCCTTGCCGTCCCGCACTCCGTGCAGAACTTTCCTTCATTCTGATGTCCGCATTCAGGGCAGAACCATCCCTTCTGGGCAGGTGCCTCGGGCTTCTTTTCCCCGCATTCCGTACAGAATTTTCCCTGATTCTGCGCGCCGCATTTCGGGCAGACCCAGCCGCCCGCTGCTGCAGGCGCCGGCTGAGGCTGCGGCGCGGGAGTTGGCTGCATCCCCACTGTATTCTGGTTTGCGCCGGGAGGGATCCCGCCCTGCTGCTGCGGATAACCCTGCTGCTGTCCCATCTGGAAAAGCTGCCCGGCATTCATCCCGCCTGCCATATTTGCCATGTTCATCCCGGCGAAGGCCATCATCGGACCCGCGTTCTCATTCGCCGCCGCGGACTGCATTGCCGCCGCCTGGGCGCCCACCAGATGAGCCGCCGCCATATTGGGATTGCGCAGTGTGGCGTTTCGCTGCAGCTCCTTGATCATCGCCTCATCCTCGGCGGAAGCCTTTAAGGAGTTCACACCAAAGGAAACGATCTCGATTCCCCTCAATTCTCTCCACTTCTTGGAGAGTTCTGCGTTTAACGCATCCGCCAGCTCAGCCGTATGCGCCACCACGGCGGAATACCTGATCCCCATTTCGGAGATTCTTGCGAAGGCCGGCTGCAGCGCGGTCAGAAGCTCCGACTTTAACTGGGAGTCGATCTCTTCCCGGTTATATTCCGTGGTCACATTGCCGCAGACATTCTTGTAAAACAGGATAGGATCTGCCATATGGTAAGAGTATTCGCCGTTGCAGCGGATCGCGATATCCACATCCAGCCCGATATTCTGATCCACGACCCTGAAGGGCACGGGGGAAGCCGTGCCGTACTTATTTCCGATGATCTCTTTTGTATTAAAATAATAGACCCGCTGCTCTCTGGCCGCCTGACCGGCAAAGGTAAATCTTCTGCCGAAGGTCTTAAAGCTCTCGATAATCGAGCTGCCCAGCTTTCCCGCGAAAATGCTGGGCTCCTTTGAGGTATCGTAGACAAATTCCCCGGGCTCGGCGCAGACCTCGACGATCTCTCCCTGATCCGTGATGATCATGCACTGTCCGTCGTTCACTGCCACAACGGACCCGTTGGAGATCACATTATCCTCGCCCCTGTTGTTGGATCCTCCCCTGCCGCTGGTCCGCTTCATTCCCCTGGTCATCAGGACATCCGCGTCGATCGCATCGCAGTAAAAATACTCCTTCCATTGATCCGCCAGCACACCGCCGCCGGCAGCCAAAGCCGCACTGATCAGGCCCATTGCATTTTCCTCCTTTTTCCCCGCGGAATGCGGGCTGAAGAACCGTCTTAAGTGAGATAACCATCCCGGTCGGGCGCAGCGGCGCCGCGCGGGATTTTTGCGCTCAGGCGGTTCCTGATGTCGGTATCCACTTTATTATACCAAAATGGCATTTGTTCGACATCCCCGAATGAATTGAATTTTTCACATCGGCAGATTTTTTGCCTTCGCCCAGGCAAAGTGCCAGTAAATCCGGTGCGCCGCTACGGTGACAAACCAGCTGACCGGATAGGAGAGATAGACGATCTCGATGGAAGGGCTTAAGGGATAAACGAAGGCGATCCACAAAAGCCTGAAGGCGCAGGCCCCGAGAAGGCTTGTGATCATCGGGACCACCGCATGCCCGATCCCCCTTAAGGCGCCCACCATCACCTCCATCATCCCGCAGAGGCAATAGAGACTGCATACATACCACATCCGGACGGAGCCGGCCTGTATCGCCGCAGCCTCCGTGGTGTAGATCCCGCAGAGCATCGGGCTCAGGAAAGCGGCCAGATTGCCAAGCGCAAGGCCGAAAACCAGCGCCCAGAAAAGACAGCCCCGCCTTACCCGCTCTACCCTGTCAAAGGCCCTTGCGCCGTAATTCTGGGAAACAAAGGTCTGGGAGGCCTGGGAGAAGGCATTCATGGAAACATAAACAAAGGCCTCCATCCCCTGGGCGGCGCTGTTGCCGGCCACGACCATCGAGCCATAGCTGTTCACCGTGCTCTGGATCACGATATTGGAAAGGGAAAACAGCGCGCTCTGGATGCCGGAGGGCAGTCCGATATGCATGATCTGCATAATGCTGCGCTTATCCGCCCTTAATTCCTTAAGGGACAGCCTTAAGGGCCCCTTCTCCTTCATCAGGCAGCGCAGGATCAGCAGCATGCTCACCGCCTGGCTGATCACCGTGGCGATCGCCACGCCTGCCACATTCATCTGAAACAGGATCACGAACAGCAGGTTCAGGCACACATTCAGCACACCGCTCACGGAGAGAAAGACCATGGGGCGCCTCGTGTCCCCGTTTGCCCTGAGGATCGCGGCGCATACATTATAGACGGACTGAAAGGGCACGCCCAAAAAGTAAATGCGGAGGTACAGCTCAGAGTATCCGATCACATCCGCCGGTGTCTGCATCAGCTGAAGGGTGGGTCCCGCCAGAAAAAAGCCCAGCGCAGCCAGGATCGCACCCATGGCAAAGGCAGTGAGCACGCCCGTATGGACGCCCAGACCGGCGCGCTTCATATTGCCGGCCCCGAGCTCATGGGCGACAAGCACATTGGCCCCGACGGAGATCCCCAGCAGGAAATTCACATAAAGATTCACCAGGGAATTCGTTGCCCCGACTCCGGCCAGATATTCAGGCCCGGCAAAGCGTCCCACGACGATCGTGTCTGCCGCATTAAATAACAGCTGCATCATACTGGTCAGCATCAATGGAACGGCAAAAAGCAGCAGCTTCCCGGCAACCGGGCCGTGCAGCATATCAATTTCCCTGGGCTTCATCTCTCTCCTCGTCAGCTATCCGTATATCTGCATTTCACTGCGTCTCTACAGGCACAGAGAAGACGATGTCCTGCAAGGCAGGACATCCGCAGACAAAGAAAACGCTGATCGGATCAGCGTCTTTCCGTGTATATTTATACTCATTAACGAAATACTTTTCCATTTCGTTAATGAGTATAACCTTCTTTTAACAATTTGATCACTGTGTCGAAATTCTCCGGTTGATGCGGAAAAACACAGTCTGTGCAGATCTTGATCCGCCTGCCGTCCTTCTCCTTAAATCGGGGATTCCCCGGGCAATTTTCTCTGGAATAGAGCGGGCAGTAGCAGAACATGCAGTTCATCTCCTCTATTCCCCGGTGACAGGGGTAGTATGCACACTCCCTGTTCTCAAAATAACGGCTGGAATTTTTCATTGCGGAAGCGTCCTTCCCATGAGCTTGTAGAGCAGTGTGTAAAGCTGCCTTGTCTCCTCCTCATTCAGCGGATAACCCCGGCGCATGGCTTCAGGAACGCTGATCGCCCTGTCCTTGAGCTGCTCCCCCTGTCTGGTCAGGCTCACATACAGCACCCGCTCATCCTGGGGATTTCTTTCCCTCTTCACATAACCCTTGGTTTCCAGCTTTTTCAGCACGGGGGTCAGTGTGCCGCTGTCCAGAAGCAATGCCTCGCCCAGCTCCTTCACATTCTGCCTGCCCCGCTCCCAGAGCACCAGCATCGTCAGATACTGGGTATAGGTCAGATCCAGCGGATCCAAAAATTCCTTATAGCGCTGCGTGGTTCCCTTTGCGCAGGCATAAAGCGGAAAGCAGATCTGATTTTCCAGCTTTAACGAATCATACCGATTAGCCATCTTTTTACCCCATTCCATCGCACAGCATTAGCACAGCGCGGCGAACAGCAAATGATCATCCTTATCTTAATAAGCAGAACGGATGAAGGCCGTCATATCCTCCTTCGGTGCAAATCCGATCTTCTGATTGACCTTTTTCCCGTTTCTTAAGATCACCACCGTGGGCACGCTCTGGATTGCGAACTCCTGCGCCAGCTCCTGATTCTCATCCACATCCACGCCGTAAAACTCCACCTCTGAAAGCTCGTTGGAGATTTCCGTCAGGATAGGGCCCAGCATCTTGCAGGGGCCGCACCAGGTGGCGTTAAAATCAAGCACGGCCACATTGGCCTGCTTTGCTGCACTCAGATCGTTATTGCTTACCTCTTTGATCATTGTAATCCTCCTTTTTCGTCAGTTGAGCCATTCCACTCATGGCCTTTGGCGATGAGATCCGCTCTCAGCGGCGGCCGGATCCTGCAATCCGAATAAATTGCCCGCAGCCATGCAGCAAGTGCTTGGCTCGGGGCCAAACTGTAACGACCAGGCTCATCACCCGCGGGCCTTCGCGTCCAGGCAGGCCACTGCGGACAGCGCCGCCACATTTCCCTCGCCTGCCGCCTTGATGTACTGATAGGGCGTGCCCGTGATGTCGCCGCAGGCAAAAAGTCCCGGCAGATTCGTTTTCATTTCACGATCCACGATCACATGGGCGCCGTCCATCTTAAGCCCCGGAACCAGCTTGTCCGCCGCAACACTCTCCCTTAAGAGGAAGATTCCGTCCGCGGAAAGCTCCCCCTGATCCGTGGCCAGGGTTTTTCCCGTCCCATTCGCTTTGATCTCCTTCGGGACTCCCCTTCTGATCTCCACGCTCTCGGGCAGCCTGATCTCGCCGTCATATTGCGGCATATAGATCACCTTTTCCGCCAGCTGGGCAAGAAAAGCGGCTTCCGGCTCTTCCTTTGGCGCATACCCTACTACAATAGCAGACTTTCCGCGATAAAGGGAAGCGTCACAGGTGGCGCAATAGCTGACGCCGCGGCCCAAAAATTCCTCCTCGCCGGGCAGGGGCTTCGCCAGCAACACGCCGGACGCCAGGATCACCGTTTCCGCCTCCAGCATTTCCTGCCCCTGAAGGGCAAAGTATCCCCCCATGGCATAGATTGTGGCGATCCGGTCTTCGGTGATCGTGATTCCCATCGCATCCAGATGTGCCTGCATTTTCGCCGCCAGCTCCCCGCCGGAGATCTCCGGCAGCCCCGGATAATTCCGGATCAGATGGGCCTTGGACATTTTTGCGCTCAGCTCCCTGCTGCCGATCAGCAGGATATTTTTATTCCTGATTTTTGCGGTGATCGCGGCGGAGATTCCTCCCGGCCCGGTTCCGATGATCGCGATTTCTGCTCTTGACATATCCTGCTCCTCTTTTTCCCGATAAATCACAGCCGCGGGAAAAACTGAAAAAGCGCTTCCCCGCCTTCGGTACCACTCAGCACATGTTGATTGTACGCAATTAAATTGAATCTGTCAAGGTCAATCCGGCAAAAAATCCG
>ODAI010830529.1_pt1 | contig 10618 bp, 13 predicted proteins | sample 1539321 | NCBI WGS metagenome assembly ODAI01 (sample SAMN02144231, study PRJEB22623) | gut metagenome | biome: sheep rumen | host: Ovis aries | place: New Zealand | reverse complement strand
GCACGAATCGCTGTTTTCAGCGGCTTCGGTTTCCGAATTCTGGGGCAGCTCCGGGATGGGTTTCTGAACGTTCGCGAGCTCCACAAGGTTGGTGAAAACCTTCATTGGGCGGTAAAAGCCCTTCCCCGTCTGACTCCTTTTGACCAGATCGATCAGGATGTCATGCAGGCTGAGGTCTCCGATCTTTTCACAGAGGAGAGCGGCCAGGAGGTCTGTGAATACTTTCGCTATCGGGGAACGATTGCAAACGTGGAGGAAGACGAGGTCATTGTCGGAACGGTGGATCGGATGATCAATCGTGATTACATGCAGCGCATGGAGAAACGGATCAATCGAATCAAAGAGCTTCTCCATTTTTTCGACAGGCTGTCTGATGATCTGTACCGCACACACCGATTTCTTTCTGAATTTGTTGACCGTTTGGACGAGGCAGAGCGCCTGGATGAAGCGCACTTGCTTCCCCTGGCGTTGGAAATCTTCGGAATGCCTGAGATGCCCTTTTCCACGCAGTACGTTTCCACTCCGAAAAACAGCCGAAGCAAGGGCGGCTCCATTACCCGCCGCCTGTCCTTTGACCGCTTTGCCAGTTTCATCGTCACGGATTTTTTTGAAGGGCTGCACTACGGGCATTATCTCCGGCAGTGTCCCATCTGTGGGCAGTATTTCCTGATGCAAAGCGCACGGCGGCAAATCTATTGCTCAACGGGCTACGCCCCGGAGAAATATCGCGGCAAGCGTCTGCCCTGCCGGAAGTACGCGGCAGCCATTGGCCGCAAGGAGCTGGCGGAGGCCGATCCGATCACAGATCTCTACAACCGCCGCTGCGCCGCGATCCGGGCGGAGCAAAGCCGGGGCGTCATCACCCCTGAGTTCGCGGAGAAGGCAAAGAAGCTCGCGCGGGATCGGAAATTCCGGGCGATTCAAGACGAGAACTACGCCAACGCAAGCTATGAAATGGATTTGTCAAAAGAAAAGCTCTATGCGGACGTATCCGAGAGGTACAAGCTATGAACAGAGACGATTATTTGGAAGATGAATGGCCGGTGGAAAGCCAGGCTGAGCCGGAACCACCCGCTGAAGAAGAGGAATCTGATCGCGGACTGTATACGTATGACACTCCACCAGCCGAAGAGGGAGAAGAACAGAAGAAAGCGGGTCCCGAGGAAGCGGACTTCCTGAACGCAGAGGATTCCGCTGCCTTTATGTTCAACGAGCACAGGCTGTACAAAATGAAAAAGCCGCCTTTCTCCGGGATCGGGGAAAAGGCGGCTCAGAAGGCTGAAATCTGTATCCGATACTACATCCATACGCAGTGTGAGTACTTCTTTCGAGGTTTCCTGCATTACTACGAACGAATGATAAACCGGATCATTAACGGATTTCTCCTTCGTTATGCTCTGGGTGGACATTTTGAAGACCTCAAGCAGGAAGCAATCATGGGCATTCTGGAAGCTTTGGAGCACTACGATTCCAGTCAAAAGAAGTCCTTTTGCAAATATGCCAACCGGTATATCGGAAACAGGCTACACGATTACGCCCGCAGAATGCGGCGAGGCTGCACGGTGGAGACTGATTATGCTTACGATAAACTGCGGAAGGTCATGGCGATTTTCAATGAATACGGGGGCCACAACGACGCCGAAACCATATCCTATGTCGGGGAAAAAGCGAGAATTGACCGGGCTTAAGCAGAAGCACTGATCCAGTCTGCCCTGCAAAACATGCGCTGCACAGATATTTACCGCAGCGACGGAGCCGGTGACGGAGAGCTGGAGGACAGCCGGGAGGAGGTTGCTGTCAGTCCTTACCCGGAGCCCTATGAAGCGTTGCTGAAAGAGTATCAGGCAAAAGCCCTCTTTTTCGCTTGGGAAAGCCTGGATTACCGCGAGCAGGAAATGCTCGCCGCCCACCTGGGCTTCTGCCCGGAATGCTTTGGCACCCTGGCGCGCACCGGCGATAGCTATGCTTGGTACGACTGCCACTCCCGCAAACGCATCCCATACGCTGACCTCGCCATCGACTTTGGCTTGTCCAGCCCGGAATCCGCCCAGCGGATTTGCGAACATGCTATGAAAAAACTCCAAGTTGCATTTTTTCAGAATAGCATACAAGAGCTATCTTTATCTGTACAACCAGAGATTATTATATTAGAATGATAAAGATGCCGTTTTGATGCCGAATGGATGTATACTTAACTCGGAGGTGAAAGAATGATCCATATTTTGATCGTTGAGGATGAAAAGCCGATCTCAAATCTGATCCGATTGAGCCTGAAAAAGGCCGGATATGACTGCACCTGTGCTTATGACGGCGCGGAAGCAGCGGACATTCTGGAGGAACGGCGCTTTGATTTGATTCTTCTGGACGTGATGCTTCCGGAGATCGACGGTTTTTCCTTGATGGAATACATCCGGCCCATGGAGATCCCGGTCATTTTCCTGACGGCCAAAAACGCTGTAAATGATCGGGTGAGGGGGCTGGAGCTTGGGGCGGAGGATTACCTGGTCAAGCCTTTCGAAATCATTGAACTGCTGGCCCGGGTCAACGTGGTGCTGCGGCGCTACAACAAAACGGCTGCCAAGCTTCGTATCGGCGGCCTTGTAATCGACACCCAGGCGATGCTGGTGACAAAGGACGGCGAGACCATCTCCCTCACGCCGAAGGAATACGAACTGCTTCTGCTGTTCGCCAGGAACCCCGGGATCGCCCTCTACCGAGAAACGATCTATGAGCGGGTCTGGAAAGAAGACTTCCCCTATGGCAGCAAAACCGTGGACCTCCATGTCCAGCGGCTTCGCAAAAAGCTGGGCTGGGAGGATATTTTGCACGCGGTTCCGAAGGTTGGATATCGGTTGGAGGCATATAAATGAGATTTCGTCAAAAAATCCTGCTCGTCATGATCTGGCTGCTTACATTAAGCTACGGATTTGGCGGCACGCTGTTGATTCATCAGAGCTTTCGCCACAGCTTGGAACAATCGAAAAACAGTGCGGCAGCGTCTTACGCGATGACGCTGCAAACTGTACAAATCGTCAATCAGATAGATATTCAGCAGGAGTTCTCAAATACGATCACCGCTTTGACACAATTGGATATTGCCGACCAACTGGGCCTCCAACTCTCAAATGATGGCGTTTCTGTTTATCAGGACGGAATAGAACCGAAAACTGTACAGCCGAACGGTGAATGTCTGAGTTTAATGTTTGAACAAGAGGCCTATCATATTCTTCAGATTAGTGCAGTTGTAAATGCAAACGCAGTTCCGCTTCAACTTGACATCCTTTATGATGTGAGTTCGCTTTATACAGCACGGACAACACAGCTTCGGACCTATTATAGCATATTTTTAATTCTTGTACTGATTGGAGGTATGACTGCCTGGCTCAGCTCCAAGCTCCTGACAAAACCGCTTTCTGAACTCGCTAAGGCCGCGAAAAAACTTGGCGCTGGAAAACTGGATACCAGAGTAAGTAGACTGCCAAAGGATGAAATCGGAGATGTTGGCGCCGAGTTCAATCGAATGGCAGACCATCTTTCAGACAGTATTACGGAGCTCAAGGACGCTATGGCCCGACAAGAACAGTTTATGGGCAGCTTTGCCCATGAATTAAAAACACCGATGACATCCATTATCGGGTATTCAGACTTGCTCCGCAGACAAAGTTTGGACGAGCTGGAAGCACAGGAGGCTGCGAACTATATCTTCTCTGAAGGGAAGCGGCTGGAAGCTCTTTCCATTAAGCTTTTAGATTTGCTTGTGGTCAAGCATCAGTCGCCGACCCTGAAACCAACGAGGATGGCATCGGTCATAGAATCTTTAACCTCACATCTTCAGCCAGTCTATAAACAATCCGGCATTTCCCTACAATGCCGCTGTCAAGACGGGAATTGCTGTTTGGAACCGGATCTGTTTCGTTCTGTGCTTGTAAACCTGTTGGATAATGCCAGAAAGGCGCTTCCTAACGGCGGTAACATTTATGTATTGGGCGAACAGATACAGGGGGGTTATCGTATCCAGGTACTCGATAATGGCCGCGGCATGCCGGAGGAAGCAATCCGACATTTGACCGAAGCATTCTATCGGGTGGATAAAGCACGCTCCCGTGCGCAAGGCGGGGCTGGACTCGGCTTGACACTTTGCAGCCGTATCATCGAGTTACACAAAGGGACAATTTCCTTTGCCTCAAGAGAGGGAAATGGAACCTGCGTGACAATCATCCTGCCGGAGGTGCCAGCATGAAACTAAAACAGCGTACCCGCTTTATGATGCTTCTGTTCGCAGCCATTGTGCTTAACTGTTTACTTCCGGTGGTGGTTTTTTGGATAAGCGACACCATTGATGAAGAGAAAATCGCGGCAGTCGCAATCCAGCAAGTCGATTTGAATTATCAATCTGATTTGGATCTCTCCGCCAGACTTAGCATTGTTAATTCTTCCAGCCGTGTCTACGCTTTGCCTTTGGCAAATGGACTCACGCAGTCAGAACAAGAGATAAAGTCAATTACCAACCAGTTTTTACAAAAACTGGCTGGATGGCAGGTTACAAATGACGACTTGTATGATGTCAGGCCCATGCTTTTTCAGTATGCAGGCGAAGGATCAATTCGCCTATGGATCGTAAACCTGTCAATGATTGGAGGCGGGTACTTCCAAGCACGTGTCGATGATTTATCGGGTGTGATCCTGAACTGCCACCTATCATTTCCGCAGGACCAATGGGATAGCTTTATGCAGGAAAGCGAATATACTGCCGGTATTGCAGGTATTATATCCGAGGCTCTGCGTGTTCAATTCAGTGATCGCCTTCATTCGGATTATAGAATTGAGATTGAAACAACAGCAGATACCGACCGGTTTATACTTTTACTAATACAATCCGAAGGAGGAAATGCGGAATATCGGATTCCACTTGAAATTTTAGCTTCAGATCAATTGATTTCCATAAATTGATGCTGTTTTGATGCCGTTGCATTGCCAATCTGCTTCCGGTCTTTGCGATAATGTAATATGCAGCCAAAGCAAAAATACGCAGATGACTGAAAGGAGATTTACCATGAGACGAAAGAGTTTGATTCCCTTTATAATCCTTGTGACAGTTCTTTTAGCTGCAGGGCTTGCACTCTTTTTTCTGATGAAGCCAAAGGAAGCTGCTCCGAGACAGGAAGCTCATACTTCAGACAACAGTTCAGAAACAAAAACAATTAATGCAGCAGAACAGCAGACAGTTGCTTCCGAAGCAACAGGAATAGCCTGGCCCTCCAGAGACACCCAACCGGAGGACAATCTCGGAGGCGATCAAGGAGAAAAACCCATACTTGCACCGGCTGACGCACAAAAAATCGGTTTTTTCTTCGGCACCGAGGCTGATATGAAACCGGAAGTTGCCGAAGCGTTTGCGAAGGAAGGCTGTACGGTGCTACACAGCTTCGAGATGCCCGAAACACCTGAGACAGTTCCGGTTTATAAAGCGGAGAACCGAGAAAATGATGTTGTTGGATTTATGAATGCTGTGTTTGGAGAAGAAGTTGATTGTGAATCCCAGACGCTGTCGGACAATCGCGGCACTCTTTATTACACGACATGGCATGGTGCCCAATACCAAATCATGGATTGCGGGACCTTCCGGGATGGATACCGTCGCCTCGCGGTGCGCAGAACAAGCTTGCCTGCTGAAAAAACTGCAAATGACCCGGCAGCGGAGGCCAGGAGTTTTGCAGAAAAACTGACCCAGAATTCTTTTTTTCAAGGTTTCCAGGTTGAGCCAGAGCTGTATTATTCCTGCCTATACCAGACGAGCGTTGTAGCATGCAAGCAGTATATTAGTGGTTATCCGATTTCGAGTGATACGTACTATATTGAAGAGGACAACGATACGTGGAACATTGAAGGGAGTATTCTGACAGTAGAATATGACGCCTACGGGTTGAATGGCGTTGAGTTTAAGCGACCGCTTTCTGTTACAGAGACAGGAGCGGCTAAACCTGTGCGAGTCTCTGCAGAAATGGCCTTGAAGAACGCAATCAGTCAAGCGAAACAGAAATACACGGGGCATCGCGTGATTGACATTCGTGAGGTTTCTTTAGAGTATCTATCACCTGCACATGATGGAGATCAGATGATTCCGGTCTGGGTGATCCGCTATGATCTGTATCAGAAAGCCTTGAGACCAGGCTCTGTGGAATTTGATGTCGGCGAACTTGTCTTCATCGTAGAGGTAGAAACCGGATACGTCTATCCGATCTATCTGTGAGGGAACACCATGTTGTTTTCTTATTTTCTTCGGCTGCTGACACGCAGCAAGCCCTATTATTCCGCTGTCGGGCTCTTATACGGTTTTCTGTTGATCGGTGCTTATGGGGACCTCGGCACGGAAGTACACGCGCTGTCGTTGTTTGAAATAAGCAATATGGTTGGCGTCGCAATCCTGCTCCGGCCATTGATTGCGGCGCTCCCCGTCAGCTTCTTTCTGATGCGCGAATGGGGAACGAAATACTATCAGTCTGCCTTGCTTCATGGTTCTTGCCTTCGGTACAGCCTGTCCAAATCGGTTGCTGTGTTTGCTGTCGGCTTCTCAGTTCCGCTGCTGGCAAATCTGCTTCTTTTCATAACGATTTTGGTTGTTTCTCCTGCTCAAATTATTAATTTGAACTATCCAACCAGCGGCGGCGTTTTCCCAAATCTTGTGAATAGTGGACACACAAATCTGGCACTCGTGCTCTACATCCTCTGGTATTCTCTGGCAGGTGGAATATGGGCCGTGATTGATTTATGTGTTTCTCTACTGACCACAAACGGCTATGTGCTGGTAGCAGCTCCTTTCCTTCTGGAACGCGTGTTCTCATATATGATTCAGGCGGCAGGGCGAACAAAACCGTTTTTGAATTATTTCGATACCTCTCTGACCTTTGCGCTTCGTCAAAAAAATGGGGTGCTGATTCATCTGCTGATCTGTGTTTTTCTCTGTGCATTCGCGGCCCTGTCCGTTCATGCCGCGTTGAAAAGGAGGCTGCGTCATGGGTAAAAGATGGATTGTGATCCGGGGCTTCGTTTCACAGGATCTGAAATATCTCTTTACATCTGCAAAGCTGTATGTAGTTCTCTGCTCTCTTGCCATCGGTTTGCTGACCTGCTTTCGAGGTTTTGCGGAATATCTGTCAAGCTCCGGCAACAAAATCAACCCGCTGGAGCTGTATACCGTTTGCGTGAGCAATCGCGTAAGTCTATGGATCGTTTACATCGGTGAGGTTGTTCTGCTCTGTGACGCTCCCTTCCGCCGCAGGGGTGATTATACAAGGCTCCTGCATTCCAGCAGAAGAGTTTGGATGACCGGACAATTCCTGTTTTCCACAATCTGCGTTTTGCTGTATACACTGTTTCTGGTCCTGTTTTTCACTGCGTTGAGCTGGGGGCATTGGTGCTTTTCCGAATCTTGGAGCGAGACGTATCTGAGGGGAACAATCAGCGGCGAATCCGTTGGAATCCTGTACGCAATTGTTTTCTGGCCGGAGCTGCTATCTGCAACACCCTTGACTGCATTCCTTATGGCACTCCTTCTTCAGATCATTTTTGGCTTGTTTATCTCCTGCGTGATTTCCTTGCTTCATCTGCTTTCCAAGCCAAAGGCTGGGATCGTGTTTTGTACAGCACTTCCTTTAGTTGATTATCTGCTCCTGACGACCTTTGATTTTCCGTGGTGTTGGACGGTCGCGCGTTTTCTCTCGCCTTTCAGCCTGTCCAGCTTTTTCCGGCTGTCCATGATCACTTCTCTCGGGCCGTCTGTGCGGTTTGCCGTTTTCTATCTGCTCTTTCTTCTGGTTCTGCTGCTTGCTGCCATGTATCAGAAGGTGAAAACCTACGATTTCTTTTCAATCTGAGGAGAGGACAACATGAATGATGTGATAATAACTGAAAACCTGACAAAACGTTTCGGAGAAACCATCATTTTGAAGGACGTCAACCTTCGGATTAGCGAAGGCTCCATCGTCGGCGTTGTTGGGCGTAACGGTTCTGGAAAAACGATACTCCTGAAAATGATATGCGGGTTGATGCTCCCCAGCTCCGGCAGTGTGACCGTACACGGGCAGCGAATTGGGGTAGACCGTGATTTTGCTGCGGATACCGGCGTCCTGATCGAGACTCCCGAGTTTTTGCCGACACAGTCCGGAATCCAGTGCTTGCAGTCTTTATCCGTAATCACTGGCAAGAAGAAAAAAGAAGAGCTCAAAAAGCTCTTGATGCTGGTCGGGTTAGACCCAGAAAGCAAAAAGCCCGTCGGAAAATACTCCCTCGGAATGCGTCAACGTCTTGGCATCGCCCAAGCGATCCTTGACAATCCCTCCCTGTTACTTCTCGACGAACCAATGAACGGATTGGACAAGCACGGCGTTCAGGATATGCGCCGCCTCCTTTCCAATCTGCGCAACAGCGGAAAGACGATTGTCCTCGCTTCTCACATCGCAGAGGATATTGCGCTGCTCTGCGATACGGTCTACGAGGTTGATGGTGGAATGGTCACTGAGCGATTGAAAAAGCAGGAACAATAAAATGAAATCCTATCGTTATTAAACTATATAGGAGGTACTTTTGATGTATTCCGACAATAAATGCGCTGTGTGTGGATGTAAAGGGCAAACAGTCCTTGGCCCTGATGAGGTGCGCTATTGCCCGACCTGTTATCAAGCAGCATATCCGAAAGCACCCAGGGAACAACGCCTCAGCGCGGCAAGACAGCAGCGGATTTTGGACCTGACACTGAGAAAGATCAAGCCGTACCGCAGAGAAGATAAATCCTCTAGCATGACTATTCGGTTTAGTCGGAAGGGGTACAAAAATTGAAGAGATACGCTTTGCTAATCCATCTGATTGTGATGGGCATATTTGTTTTTTGTTTTAATGGGTGTGCTGGTGATCCGCCCATAACGACTGTCCGGGTTACGGATGCTTCTGCTTATGGAAAATATAATGACTATGTCAACAAGGATCTTGCACAATCTGTCTCTATTCTGCCAAACGAAATACCCTCCAAAGCGACTGTAATTGAGTATAACTACAATTACTGTTGCGCTGTTTTAGGCGATCCGAATTATAGTATTCTTCTTAATCTTCACTTTAGGGACGAGGAGACTTATACCCAAGAAAAAACAAGGGTATTAGAAATGACTGACAGTGATGTACAAATTATAAAGTCGGGTTCTGTCGAACGAATCTACTGGGGTAAAACACAGGAAGGGCTTGAAAAGCTTACAGACAATGAAGTCCTTGATGGTTTATCTGTTCACATCAAGTTCGCATTGCTTGATAATGATAACTGCCAAATAACTTATGCTATGGGACTCCTTTGGGATGGGGAGGAACATGATAAAAAAGTAATAGAAATCGGGTTATTCCCATAAATATCTGATTTCATGAGAACACAGTGGACGGTCATGTGATGGAGGCAAAACCATGGGAATTTATGAAGCTACAATCAAAGATATCATCAATCAGTACTTTTATTTTCCTTGTCTTATTGCTCTTGTATCCTCTGCCTTTCTAATTAGACAAGCAATACGATTGATTCGAGCAATTCGCCAGAAGCAGTACCATCTCAATCGTTCTCGATTTGTAGCTTATACATTTTCGATCGTAGTATTCTCGCTCATGCTATCCGTCCAGTGTTCCCTTTTACGTCATGGTGTTTTTCTTTCTTTCGAAAAAGCTGAGGAGCTTATCCATGTAATAGGTACAGTGGAAGAAACAGAACGGGACAAATTATCTCCCAGGTTATTCTTGAGTTATTCGGATGGCCGTTCATATTCTTACGCAAGCACGGTAATAATCGACGGCGAGGAATATTATTGCCTAACCGATACTGATTTGGCTGTAGGGGACGTTGTTGAAGTTGCTTTTCTTCCAAAGAGTAAAGTAATCCTTCAATGTAGTTGGGCAATCGAGGAGGGCAGATAGATGGGGGCGTTTTTCATCGACACTTGCCATAAAAAGGTGAGGTTTCTTGCTTTTGTTGCCTGCTTTTTATTTGTTTTGGTCGGAGATTATCTCCAAATACCTTGGTATTACCGCTTTGGATTAGTTTTCCTTGTCGTGTTGTATTCTCGAAATAATACCAGATACTGTTTTTTCCCAGACAGAATTGAAAAATGCCGCTGCAGAACGTCGTATGAAGATTTGGTTTTATTTCCCAAAAGAAACGGTTGTTTTCAGTCTCCCGGCGGAAAGCAATCAAGCTTGGCACCGCAGGAACACCTTTTAGCATCCCCAGATGAAATCAATTCTAAAAGTTGCCGAAAGATGTATCCGAAATCGTTTTTGCAGAAAATTCAATTCATTGAAGGAAAGCAATTTGTGTCCATTTTGTTTTTGTTTATCGGACACCGCCCACAGACTGAACGATTTCTCTGGACTTACTGCCTTCGCAATCGAAAGACATCATTTCGTATACGAATAGGAAAAAAAGACCCAAATCTCGCCTCTTACGTTCGTTTGCTGAATGATTACGTCAATCAGGGGAGGTGAAACCCATGGATTCTGGAGTAATTGTAATAGAATCATGCCGGAGCAAATTAAGAACCGTTGGCATGATGCTGTTGTTTCTGCTCGCGATCAGCATTGCTAATTTCAT
>ODAI014495421.1_pt1 | contig 10619 bp, 17 predicted proteins | sample 1539321 | NCBI WGS metagenome assembly ODAI01 (sample SAMN02144231, study PRJEB22623) | gut metagenome | biome: sheep rumen | host: Ovis aries | place: New Zealand | reverse complement strand
TGGGATTTTTTATTATTGTTCTATTGTATTCAAATACCTCGCATAATCTTTAAAGTTTCATTTATTTATTAGATAATTTTTTCCGTCTTTCGAAACAATAATGAACATTTTATTTGAATAATAACGATCACTTATAAATCTAGCTATAACTTCAAATTTAGACTTCATAAGATTAAATTGCTCTTGAGATAGTAAATGTACTTCATCTGCGTGTACAAGGCAAGCATAACGTAGTCCTTTCCAATATGTTTCTGAATCTGTTTCTAACGCTATATCTAAATATAGACCTCATCCAGGCTCATTATAAGTTATTGGATATGCATCACTTAATTCTAATCTAATCTCACATTCTGCCCCACTTATAGAATCTATATCCGTAGTACCAACAAAAGCTTTATCTTCTAAAAATAAAATATTTTTTACATAATCGCTATTTGAACGAGAACCTGAAGCAAGAAATTCATTTATATTATCTTCTGATGGAAATAAAACAGTATTTGGGTCGATATACTTTCCTTCATGTTTGGTAACATAATCTTGCCCAAATAAACTATCAATTGCATACTCTGTAAAGTATGTAGTTGCCATTTCTTTTGCTTCATCTTCTGTGGTATCGTAAGCACTAATGTCTAAATTATTGTTAGCAATCATCCAATTTGCATAATTTGAATTAAAGACTGAATTAATACCAGTAAGTGATTGTCCAATTGCTCGATTTATAGGTTTACCGTTATAAATAATTGCATTATTTTTTACTTCAATTGCATCTCATGCTAACTCAGGATTGTTTGTCATATCATATACCTTTCCATCGACCGTAAATATGTCAAAGTTCTCATTTACATTTATTTTAGAATATTTATTGTTATAATGAACTTTTTTGTCTTCTTTAGTAAAAGATGTATAAGGCTCAATATATCCTTGATATTTTGCAGAAGTTATTTCAACTTTTGTTCATTCTTCATTAAAGTTAATTGTATCTCCAAAAGGATATTCTGCAGTCACATCATATGCCCTTCATCAATACATAACCGGATTTAATGTACCAGCAGCAAGTATATATTTGTTACCATTAGTTCATATAGAACTTGGTATAATGTCTGCTCCTACATTTAGATCTATTGACTTATAAAAAGTATATGTACTTCCATCAATTGTAATGGAGTCCGTAATTACAGGATCTTTACTTTTTTCTTGATCCTCTTTATTATCAAATAAGTGTAGGTAATTGTTCATAATTTTTATTTTAATACTCAATCATCTATAATTTCTTGTCTTTTATCATTTAAAGTTTTAATTTCCACATTTATATCCTTTAAAGATTCATCTAATTTATCACATTCTTCTTTATTTGGATTTACTATTTTATCAAAATACTTCTTTCAATATTCATCTAAATGTTCATCCATAAATGCTTTCTTTTTAGCATCTGATCATTCTGATAAATCTTCAGGAACAACTACATCTGAAGGAAAGAATGGATGCTTTGCAAATATTGAATCTTCTGGTGCAAATAAGAATGTTAAAAACAAACCTAAAAGTGAAGAACTAAATGGTTCTCAACCGTTAAAAAGTGTTTCCATAATACTAAAATTTAAAAGTTAAACATAATTTTGAGTGTTGATCAACAAAAGTATATTAACTTATGTATTATGCTCATTTAATAATCTGCCTTGTTTTTGTTTTGAAAGAGCTGTGCCACCAACTCCTGCTATTGGAAGTGTTATGACAAACGGATGTTCATTCATAAATTTAACAAACTCATGCATTTTATTTGGATTTATTGCATCTCATATTGTATGTTTGAATCCGTTTTGATGATTAAATTTGTTATAATTGTAAATATCTGATTCTGTAATTTCGGTTTTACCAAATGGATGCCCTGTATACTTTCCTTTTGTTCTACCTGTAAATCCTAATCAATCTGGAAGTTCTGATAAATGAGCTGTCACCTCACCTCTATCAGCATCCTTAAGATAGTTAGATAATTTTGATTCATCTATAATTCCTTTTTCAATTAAATAACGTAAAACAAAAGGATCATCCATATTTCCAGTAGCATGATGTGCTTCATGATTTTCTACAATTCTAGCTAAAGGAGAAATATCTCCGAATGTATGCTTAAACTTTATTTGTCCAGGTGTTATTCCAAAATGTTCTACAAACGGACCAATAATAGTACCTTCACTATAGCCTAATTCTGTACCTGCAAGAGCATCATATTTTACAGCTTTATTAAAATTTATTTTGAAATCGTTTTGGTATTTTTTAGCAAAATTACGTTCTGCTGAATTAATTTGCTCCTCAATTGATGTTTCTCCAGCTGTAGTAGCATTTAAATTATTTATTGGATGTTTCCTTATAAACTCCGCGCGCTCTATTCCTCCTTGATTTCTACGTATAAATCCTTTTTCTGGATCAACTGTGTATCTACCATCATATGTTCTATCTAAAAAATTATATTTATCTCGATATATCTGACTCCTTGTTTTATCGAGATGATTTTTCACGCTTCACCCATTAAGTTTATTTGGATTTCATTTACCAAATTCATAATCTTCGTGCGTTTTAAAAATCATTTCTTTATCAACATCACGATTATAATCAGAAAATTTAGAAGAACCAATTTTAACTGGATGGGAATATTCTACTTTTTCAGGAATAGAACTATATACTTTTGGAATAGAAGAGGTATTGTTTACACTTTTTCTAAAAGCTCTTCCTGCTATATCACTTCTATAAGCATTACCAAATGTACTTCCATTTAATATAGATTTTCCAATTCTGCCAACCAACCCAGCTGTGTGTCCAAGCATAGACAAATCAAGAGCATCTCATGCCCCAGATTTAATTGCTCCTCAAGTATCACCTTGCCTAGCAAGTCTATATGTTTTTTGTATGCCATTATTAGATGCTAGATTTTTTACAGCATCTGCAGCAAATAAACTATTTACTACATCAGCTGCAACTGGTCCAGCAGAACCCATAGATACAGCCATTGCTGCAGCTGTAGGCAATACAGTTGCAGAAGTAGTAGCTAGTTGTTTTCTTGAATTATCTCACGTAGTATCCTATATCTTTTCAGCTTCTTCTGGTGTAGCACCAAGATTTAAAGCTGTATATTTATCTTCTCTTGCAGCATCTTCTGTTGCATTTCTTCAACCTGCTGTTATATCATAAGGATTACTGAAAACCAATTTAGGTTTCTCATTTTGAACTTGCTGTCTAGCTTGTTCTTGAGCAATTCTTAGTTTTCTTTTATTTTGGAAGTTATTGAAGGCTTCAGTAAAGCCTCCATTTTGATATTTCTTAATTTTCATAATATTATATATTTTATTGCGCGAATATACGAAAATTTTTAGAAATTTCAAAAATTTTGAAAATTGAAGTGTGGTGACCGTTTTAGAGTGTATATAGTGGTGTGATGAGAAGTATCTAGATGCGAGACCCCTCCCCATCGACGATGGGAAATCGTTTGGAAATTCAGTCGTGACCGGGGTGGGGTCAAGTTTTTTAAAATCCACAATAAGACGGACATAATACTCAGATTCAATTCACCATGGGTTACGTCATGACACCATGGGGAACACTCGTCTCTTGGAAGGAATACCAGGAGATGATTGCTGAGCGTCAGTGACCTCAGCGCCCCCAAGGCTAGCGGTGCGCCTTGTCGCCAAAGCACCGCACTCTTTCTCTTGGTCAGAGAAAGTTTTAACACTTTCGGCTTGACCAGCCTTAGGCGAGAGAAATGCTTCCGCTCTTGCCTGGAATTGTTTTGGAAGCCATAAATTTTTAAATCGTGAAATCACGAATTCTTAAAAATTACGGAGTCACCGGAATTGAGGTGACTCTTAATATTGCGGACCAGATGCAGGTCAATCATGCTATTGACCGCATCGATGCAACCATTAAGAACTGGGAAGAAACCGGTGGATTCGACAATGATGCTGTTGTTGAAGATTTTAGAGTTCTTCGAATCTTCCTCAACAAACTCGCTCTCAAAGATACATTCAAACCGACTATCTTTGAAGAAGAAAAAGAAAATGAAGAGGCTGAATAAGCCTCTTTTTCTTTTTTTTATTTTAATCCCAATAAGACAGGACTAATATGGAGTGTATATACGAGCCGCGGTCATTTCCCCGGCTCCTCCACTGAGCAATGGAGGACTAATTGCTCTCTTCGTTCCCGGAGACAACATCGGGATTGTGTGAGATTGACGTCACTCATACAACTGTTGGTACTTGGACTGGCCATCTGAGTACCAACAGCGTTATTTTTTAATCCAAATAAGACGGACATAATACGGATGTATACTCTGAAATCGGGTGAGCGCATTATCGCTCCGGCAGAGATGCCGTCCCTCACCTTGAATGAGCGATTCAAGTCCTTCGTGGCCGCTGGTGCAACGTTCGACTTTCGGGATTCTGGCCTTCAGATGGTTGTCAAGACAACCACTTCCGGCCGAGAATACCTCAAGTTCGTCTTCAGCGACGGTCGGAGTTTGACTTGCTCCGCAATTATGCGGAGTCCGTCAAACCCTGACGACCTTGCTGAAGGCGCGCCTTTCGGCAAATGCGGAAATGCCGCTGAGGTCTACGACCTCGTTCGCGGCAAAGTACTTCGGTGCGCCCGCATTATCACGGCTAAAGGCCGTGATTTCGGTGATACCGAAGAAAAGGACCACAAGTACTCCGTGTGGACGGTTGAATAAACCGCTCACGTGGGGCCCTTGTGGCTCCTTTTTTTTCTTGTTCTTTCTGCATTTCCAGAAAGAACCAAAGAGAAACCAGCGGAACGCTGGACCATTCTGTTCTTTCTCGTTTGAGAAAGAACCAAAGAAAACTTTTTCTTTCAGAAAAAGAATTATCTTCTTTTCGCTTTCGAAAAGAAGCAAAAGAAATAAACAATCGTGTTTAATCCGACTTCTTTCTGCTGTCAGAAAGAAACAAAGAACAGTTCTTTGAAAAGAACCAAACTTAAAGAGCCACAATAAGACTGACCTGGTATAAAGCCCAATAAGACTGCACTGGTCTTCAGCGCACTATCGAGCGCCTCGACCAGTTACGTGGTAGTGGTAGTGCATATATGATTGACCGATAAGGCACGGTATATTGCCTATAACATCTTAAATTTTTATTCCGCTCCTAGGGCGGCATACATTGGACAAGAGGCGATGAGAGTATTCTCATCTTGTCGGTCCAGGGATAGGGTAGTCGTACCTCCCCAATGTATGGCTATGGTTTTAAAAATTTAGGACCGAACTTTGGGAGGTAAGCCTGTATGGCCCATCGTAATGATCAGGTAGAGTAGCACTTGAGAGCAACAAGTGTCTCGGAGTTCGCACCTCTAAGCGGGAGAGATAGTAATCCTATCGCCCTTAGCTCCACGGATACAGTACCTCACACTGTATGTGCGACCGTGTAAGACGAGGTAACTTTTAAGTTCATATTTAGAACTATTTTGTCTGGGTAGGCTTGACCGTCTACCCAGGCACCAAATTATTAAGTGTATGGCAGATATTACCATTCATCGATCAGGAGTAATTCTGATCGCTAATACTCGTCTTGGAAGACTTGTACTTGATGAGTGTTTCTTTGCAACACAATCGTGTTGTGTAGACGATGATCAGTATTGGTTTACTGATCCTACTGAATTTTCTATTGTGGAAAAAGTTCTTTCTGATTTTGGTATAAAATATACTTTTCCAAAATCTCAATAAGACAGATCTAATTTTAATGTTTAACCAATAAAAGTAAGAAAAAAGATGATTGCTTACATTGAAAAGAATGTGCCGATGCTGTTCGGCGAGACCCAGGGTCGTACTGCAAGTGTTATGACGGAGGAGCAGCTCCGTAATCGTATTGTGAATCAGGCTAGCACTGTCTTGCCTGTTGGTGCAGTTGTTGAGTTCCTCGACAAGCTGATTGCCAAGGCGCAGAAGCGAAATGCCAATGATCCTGAGGGTGCTCCGACCAACGACTTCATTCTGATGTCGGTTAACGGCAAGCAGCGCTGGATTGGCGTTGGGACTTTCAGCCGTCGTCGTTTCGACATGGACGGTCGTCCGTACATTTCCGAGATTTCTAAGGATATCCCGGAGGACATCAATCTTGTCGACTTCTATGAGAAGTTCAAGGACAAGAAGTTCAAGGTGGTCAACCGTGTCACTGTTCACTCCGAGCAGTTCGGTGACCAGGTGTATCCGGTTCTTGAGTATGCTGAGTAGGTGAACCCTATTTGGCAACTCAATTGCCCCTTACTGACTTGACACTAACGTGGGTGAGATTTATCTTGCCCACGAAGTGCCAGTTGGTTTATCTGGTTACTATGTAGTAGAATATGTAGGTAAAGCCGGATTAAACTGAGACTGTTATAGAGTAAAACAGTTTATTTCAGAGTATACAAACCCATAAAGAGGTGATACTCGATATGGGTTCTAATTTATTTAATTATGAAAGAAGAAGAAAATCCTAATCCATTTACTGTGATATTTGCTGCAATTGGAATTATTGCATTTATTGTAGTAGGAATAATTACTGTAGGAGCAATTTTCTTAGCTGTTTTTGCTGGACAATCGCTTCCGTATTAGTATGACTACACAAGGGTCGCGTCTTGTGTTTTTTGATGGACTGGTCACCCGCTCTTTATGAACTGATGGACATAATAAAGAGTTCGTAAGATCCATACAAAAGCCAGGGTCGTTGAGAGTGGCATAAACAGGTGATTAAACTATTCCTGTAATCGTATAGTAGAATGGGCTATACGCTGTTCGCAGACAGTTAAGGTGAAACACATTCAGAAGTGATAATGTTCGGCTCCATTATCTCTGCGAACTTCTCCAATCCGTAGTATATTTATGCCTGGGTAAGCTTGATCGCTTGCTCAGGTGCAAGGTAAAAACACACATAGAGTTCTTTGTCATAGGTGGTGGATTTCAGAGTATATATTAACTGGAGTTTTGTGTGTTCTCCAGTTTTTATACTTTACATATAGGCCCTTCGCTACGCTCAGGGCAACAGATAAAGAGAGAAAATCCAAATCAAAAATTTATAAATATATGGGACTCAAGAAAACAACTAAACAATCCAATCCAGTCTATAAAGAAACAACTAGACGGGATTATTCACATGTCATTTCACATGGACATGTAGTGTCTAAGTACATCATGGATATGGACAAAGATACAAAGTGATATGAGAAAAATTAACATTGCGAACTGTGAAATAGTTTGTGGTGGCCGAAGTGGCAAAACAATTTGTGTTATCATTGACGGTAAACATGTGTGGCTCATGACGAGAATTTATGTCTCTCTAATCAGAAATCCTGATAGGGATATTCACATTGTTAACGTTAATGGTTACAACTGGCTTGGTATTTATACTAAAGAAGGTAAATTCACCAGGTTCTAGTAACTATGCTCGATTCGTCTAGCGATCTAGGACATCGGCTTCTCCAGCCGAGAACAGCTGTTTGAATCGGCTATCGAGTACTAATTTAATTTACTTTATTATGTATCGCCTTGAAAAATATTGTTCCAAATTTGGAAACTTAGTAGGAGAATCTCAATCTGGGAGATCAAAATATTATAAAATTAACAATAAAATCCTTAGATTGTCTGATCACATTGGAAATAATTCCAGTGGTAATTTGCATATCATAGAAAAGAATGGTATGTTTATCGTTCATCGTCCTAGTACTGGAACGATTGATATATGTTCTTATCGCCAAGCACAAGAATATATTAGAATACTTGTAAGATTTCCAGAAATTGTAGCAGATTCAAATAAAATAGTTTTTGAACATGCTATAGATTCTGAAAAATCTAATACTATTCTTGGTATACCTGCTAATAAGTTAACACCTGGTCAACTTCAGGCTGTACAAATGGCGATTAAAAAACATAAGTAAATTAAAAATCCCCGGCCACCTGTGAAGGTCGCTGGGGATTATTTTTTTAGAAATCAATATTGATTGATTCTACAGTTTTAGAAGAACGAAGAAGATTAATTTCTCGTTTAAGAGAATCAACTTCTTTCTTTAGAGATTGTATATCATCAGTATTTTCAGATACTTGATTTGTAATTGCTTTAACTCACAAACCAAATTGTCCGAGTTTTTGCATATCAAATGACATCTCTCTAATAGCAAATCCAGCAGAATCTTTATAAGAAGTAATTGCTGAAGTCATATATCCAGAATCTTCTAAAATTTTATTATATTTCTTTACTGTTGGTTTGCTAAGTCCCGTTAGTTCAGCAAGTTGTGAATCATTATAATGAGTTGTTGCAACTTGTTGGTCTTTATCATATAAAGTTTTTTGGATTTTCATATAATATTCCTTAACTTTGGCAGGTAAATCCATATCCAAAAATTCATCGGAAAACATTTCAAATTGATCTGTTTCTGGAGGAAAATAATATAGATTGGATGTACCACGTCTTTTTGTAACTTGAACCAATCCAAATTCTTCTAATCGATGTATTGAGTCATTAATGAATCTGGCAGATAAACCAGTATGTTCTTTTAATGTATTCATAGATGGATAACAGGTTCTGGTATCTTTGTTCATGAATCTTTTGATTTGTGCGAAGATTAATTGGTCACACCATTCTAATTGTGTCCAATCAAAATTTTGAGGAATTTCTGTGTGTTTCATATGCATTTGTTTTTTAAAGTTTATACTAAATAATTTTTTGCAATACAAAGTTAAGAAAAATTTTTTAAATAAAAAAATTGCAGGGGTTGAAAAACCGCGCATAGGTTCGAAAAAACCGCGCACTACCTCGAAAAAATCGTGCATATCCTATGAAAAACCGTGCATAGGTTCTGAAAAATCGTGCATATAAACTATATTTATATATATCTATAAAAATTTATAAAAATCTATCTCAAACTATATTTATGGCTGGCGCCAAATTTGAGCTCGAATTTTTGGGTTGATCGACATTGGATAGGGTTTGGGACACTTCCCTTCCCTCTCCAATCCTCTCCAATTCTTCCAACTTTCAAAACCCCAATTTCGCACCATTTACCCACCCCAAAAACATATAATACGAAAACGTATAATCATTCTATTCAAGTATCTTTAATAACCAAACTAAATACATATAAAAATGAAAGTAAAAACTCAGGGCTTTTGAATTAAGCGCATTCACACTATCGAAATTACCGACAAAAACGGCAATACCAAAACTCAGAAAGAACCTCATTGGTTTACTTGCCGTGCAAATGCAGCAATTCCTCCTAGCCATAATCTAATCAAATATGCCTAGAACTCGTAAAAAAGTATTTCAAGATTTGTCATTTCAAGCAAATAAAGCAGAAATGACATTTCCTAATGGATATTCTATTACAGTTCTTACAGGTAGAGGTTCTGCTACTAATAGAGAGAATCCATATGAACTTATCATGAATCCAATCAACCAGACTATTTCTGATGAACCAATTGGATATCTTGATGAAAATGGAGTATCTCAACTAATGAAAGAAATTCAAAGTTTACGACCATGTTAGCACTAGTAAACAAAGAATTTATCTTATATGATCCAGAATTAAATCCAACTGAAATTACAGAAGATTCTGAACTTATCTCTTTAGATGATCTTAGGTCTAAATATGCAAATCTTCCTCTTATTTCAGCATCGGATTATCTTGCTTTTGCAATTGCTAAAAAGAAACCTAAGTATAATCTTACTTACTTCTCTTTAACTGTTGAATATTACAGAATTCAAGAGAAAGTCTCTTCTCTTTCAGCTAATCAAAGAAAAGATATAGAAAAGATATATCATGACATCGAAAGTTTACGAGATAATCCTGAAACTAGCAATGCTAGTTCTTAGTATTTTTATTGGATATAGTATTGGATTAAATCAGGAAAAATTTCATCCATCCAATCATCATCTTCAAATTAATTATATTAGAGATAGTTCAATACACTATCTCTTCTTAGATGTTACAGAAAAATCTCCATATTATTTTGAAGTAAATGGACAGGAAGAATTTACAGAATATCTCAATTGTTACATAACAGAAATATTTGATTATGATAGTATGCGGAAAGAATTGTGAAATTAGAAGAGGTGATGGAGGATATTATCTTTTAGATATTGATCGTTGGCAGTCTTTTACGCATCCAACTTTAGATCTTGAAGAAATTGCAAAAGTAAATGGATGGAAAGGCGCTGAAGGTGGAATATTTCCATGGATCAAAGATGAAGAATCAATTCTCAAATTTATAAATCTTCTAAATAGTACTCCAGATGTAGTTGCACATTGGGATAATTATTTTGAAGAAAACTTTGGAAAAGAAATCTGGGATAAAGTAAAAGAAAATGCAACTACTAGGAAAGGAATGTGACATAGTAAAAGGAAATAGAGGTTATTATTTAAGAGAAAAACATTCAGGTTTTCCTTTTACTACAAATAAAGTAAGTTTACACTCTCTTGCTGAACAATCCGGATTGGCTTGTGAGTATTCTAGAGATGGAGTATTTCCTTGGTTTCCAAGTGAAGAAAATCTTATTAAATTCATGACGTTGGTTAATGATCAACAATATGATTACTGGAAAAACTGGTTTGAAAAATTAACTGGTAAGAAAATATATTAATCAGTTGCTAGA
>ODAI012705076.1_pt1 | contig 10619 bp, 27 predicted proteins | sample 1539321 | NCBI WGS metagenome assembly ODAI01 (sample SAMN02144231, study PRJEB22623) | gut metagenome | biome: sheep rumen | host: Ovis aries | place: New Zealand | reverse complement strand
TAAGTTCCTCAAACTCCTTTGGTATGTTGGCATATAGCCTTTTCTTGGAGTCATCAACAGGCTCTGCTATCTCAGACCAATCCTCAACACTCCAATGCCCTTGTCTTGACATATCAAAGGAGTAGCCTTGCTGGTTTTCTACTGTGTCAAGTGCAGGTGCTTCTGCTGTCTGGGTCTTGATGGTGAGCAACTGCACATCATCAGAAGATGAGTTGGTGTCAGCTGCCTGTGTGTATGTGACTGACATAGAGTCAATTCCAACATATTTTCCCTCTTCCCAGGTTTTTCCAAAGTTTGCTGGTATGATACTCATAATTCTGCTGGTATATTAATTCTGATTGTTATTAATTTCTTTTCCTTATTGTAGGAGCAATGATCAAGCATGAGCTTATACCAATGCCCATCACTATAATCAAAGTTATGATGAAAGGGCTCTGTCATCTGGTTAATAAAGTCCTCACTCATGTGCGAGAATACTGTCCTTGCTATCTGTTTTCTCTGTCTGTGTGACAGGCTGTTGTACATCTTTAATGGTAACATAATTTAATCTGTTTTAATGGACTCCTTTTGAATATTTTGATAAATAATCTTTTGTTGATGTACACTTTGCTTCATCTGGTGTTGAGTCAACATAAGATGAATATGGTGTATAAGTTGTTGGATAAATGACATGATTGTTATAACTTTGGATAAGAAGTATTGCTTCATCCATTGTCAATTTGTCCTCCTTGAATTTCTGAAGGATTAGTTCTAATACTTGTTTTATCATGATTAATTCTGTTTTTTAATTCTTTAATTAATAATCATTCAGTTTATAATTTTCTTTAATTCTTTCTTCTCCGCATCCCATTCATAACCTGCTTCATGCATCTTTTTGAATAGATAGTCACATTGTTCTTTGGTTGCAGGATAGACTTTGGAATTATTAACCCAAGTGTCAATATCATCTGCTTTTATAAACTCATCTGCTAAATTGATACCACAGTATGAATATACACGATCTTTATCGTACTTTTTATATATAAAAGAGGCACCATTCGCATTTAGCACATCACCAGGTTTAGCATCTTGTATTGTCCAAAGATGATATTTTTTATCTGCGTTTTTTATATATTCCCAATTCAACTGTTCATGAGTATAGCCTCCTATCTCAAACAAATACCTATCATCTTCAATTGTAGCAATAAGATAGGAATGACCATTATTTACAATCCAATCACCTACATGAAACTTTGGTTTAATTTTATCAGTATGGTTCTGCTCAGAAAACACAGCAGGTTTAGTAGGATAGGGAGAACCATTTTCTTTTATGGCATAACCACTAATTATTTCGCAATTTTCAGCTTGAACATAATCAATATGGTTAGGCTCATCTTCTATTCCATAGAATGTTACTCCATCAATGTCTTTTTCCTCAACCACATTATACTCACAGCAAGCATACTTAACCTTGAACTTTGGTCCGACTTTATTTGCATTATCAATCTTTTCTTCTTTAATCGCTTCTATTGCGGTCTTACCTTGTGGCTTATCGCCTTGCTTTTCAAGTTTCTTTTTCATATAATCATACACCTTACTCCAGTCCGAATCCACAACAGCATTTACTAAATCTTCACACTCCATATTGGATAGACACATACCTAATGTGTTTCTATCAAGGTAAGTTATAATTGATGATGCGACATCTTTTCTTGCTCCTATCGACAACTTTTCTTCATCAATAGGAACTTGCTTCTCAAGCCAAGAAACTATCTCATCGCCTTTAATGCCATCAATATCAATAGTGCCTTTATGAAATCTGATAAGTAATTCCCTTATCCTCTCATCCTCACTTTCTGCGAGCTCGGGCACATTGTCTTGCACCCAGTTCTGGAGACCCTCGTCGTGAGGATTAGCCTCCATCATTACCTTGATTGCATCAATCAATTCATTGTATCTTTCTTCGTAGTTCATAAGTTAATTATTTTTAAGTTTTTTAATAAGTGCATCAGCACAAGCAACTGCAAATTCGGCTATTTCACAAGGATAAGTATGTTTATCCCCAATGAAACCATCAACTACAATATCTCTAAAAGCTGTTCTATCACTGCTGCCTAATATGCTCATAGTTCCTTGCATAGCAGCAATGGCTGCACGTTCTCTTAAATCCCGCCAATGCTCATCCTCAGTTTGTTCTTGAATGAGTTCTATATCTTCTGGTGCCATACATATAGGGTCCCCATAAGAATCACACATTTCTAATTCCAGGGTAGCCCCTTCAGCAACATTTACTATTTCACCTGTCTTTCTAATCTTTACTTTCATAACAAATTCATTTTATTAATATGACACCAATATTCTTCTCCTATATGTTCAATAAGAAAAGATTCAATTTCATTAGCCTCACGACAGCCACGCAAAGTTTTAATATCTTCTAATGGGGTATTGTGCATACGTTTAGTTATATTTACTCCAATTTCTTCTATCTCATCACTGCTATTAAGTTTGATATAAACAGTACCTAAAGTCTCATGATGAGCAAATACAAATCTATCAGCTAAGAAAAACGGATTTGGGACACAATATACTTTCATAATAATTTTCTTTCGTTAAGTTTGAGGATCATTTCATAGCAAGCATCAATAAAACCCTCTGCTTTAACCGTAATAGTTTGTACAGGTGTTAAACGTTTTGCTTCATAATCATTAACATAATTAATACTCATTGTCACCGTTAACTCATCTGCATCTATCTCGGGGAAGAAATCAATCTCACGTAAATAGTTAAATAATGCTGCAAGACTCCAACAAGGAATGTCTACATTTTCGTTCAGTACTTTATAGTCAATGACATATGGTGTATCTCCATAGAGTTTGTCTAAATGCCTGTCATAAACATAAGACATATCTGCACTTTCAAGTGGTAGAAACTCTGCCAATTTCTTACTTTGTTCTAAATCTGTATAACTTTTCATAATTGTCATAGTTATTCAAATTGAATTTTTATATTTTACTGACTACTCCCACAGTTAAAACAGTGGGAGTTCTTGGGACAGTCTTGCAGTACTCTGCTACCTTATGCCCACAAAGGGATAGTCCACCCCTTTCTATAATTTATTAAAATATAACCAAAGGTTTTCTTTTATTACAGTCATTAAAAAAAGCATACTTGAATTTAACAAGTTCATAATCAATTTTTGAACAATAACCAAGTAAATAACTTATTCCAGCTATATCTACACTATAAGAAAATGGTGGAAGATTATCATAATAATGATTATGTAGCCGTTCCTCAATTATATTAAATGGGTGTTTATTCATGATTTATATATATTCTTCTTTTTTCAACCAACAAACCATTTCAAATGCAGCATCAAGTGGATTATCTTCTTGAAAGCATACATCAGTAAGGTCAGCAAATTCTATACCTGCGCCACCATCTATTGTTCCCCACATTGTATAGGTATCACTTCCATAAGGCTTAAGTAAACTTAATAATGCAGAAAGACTCCAAGCAGGAATAGTATGCTCATTTAAATCATCAATACTCTCCATAATATTAGGAGTCTCGTACCATTCCCAATCTCCATTAACAGTATAATAATACATGTCTGAAGTTTTTATGTCAATCCCTAACTCTACGAGTTTTCTAGATTGTTCTATACTTGTACAAATCTTATTCATATTAATCAATCATTAAATAATCTTTAACCAAATCTTCATTCTCTTTTAAGAACAAATCACGTTGTTCTTCTGTATGAAAAGCGAGAAATATATACATAACTACACTAGTTCTTTTTCCTATCTTGTCTCTACAACGATAAATGCAATATTTTCCTAATTTATCATTATTCCACTCTTCATCAGTCACCACACCACCGAATCTTTCATCATTAGCTATAATCTGACTAATCTGAGCCATAGCAAGTGCAGATTTGGCTTGTTTCTCAGTAGCAAATATATCAAAATTATTTTTCCAAGTAACTCCAACATACGCACCTAGTGTCTTATCATCACGTACATACCACCCATTTACAAGAGGATTGCTATCTCTCCATCTTTTAGATTGAATAAGTTTAAACTTAATACAATCAAAAGTACTATTCTCTTCATCCACCTCATAACCTTCGGGTGGAACAATTTTTACTTCTTTTTCCATAATTTATTTTATTAAATTAGTTAAACAAAATTTAAACAAACTTTCAATGCAGCCTCAACTACATCTTTATAATCATCCCAAGCATTACCATCATTGGGACCTTTGGCATCAGTAACCAAGTCAGTGCCATCACCACCAGGCTTACTGATAATAAACCTATAACCACTGGCATTAGCATATATCTCAATGTGTAGTTTATGTATTTCTCTCAACCAATCCATAGCCGTCTGATGTGTTGGAGCGGATACATAATCACCACTCCATAAATTAGGCGTATCAAGTCTATCATCATGTATCAATTCAGTTTCTCTTGTTTCGTTGTCAAACTGATAATATGTTCTGACTTCTTCATTAAATCCTTTTTCTTTAAGAAGTTTACTAACTTCAAAAGAACAATATCTTTCTGGTATCATAGTCAATAATAAGTTTAATTCAGTCAATAAATTTAATATCACGATTAGGCATATCATAATTAAAGTAATATCTATGTCCAGGTCCCTTACACTCATCAGGATGGCAATAACCATAATATCCTTCACCTTTTCTATTGAATGCATCCATATTGCACTTACATGTTCCAATTTTCAATTCTTCTGGTAGTTCTGGATTAGGTTTTCTATAAACACCAAAATAAGGAATAACTAATTCTGGACAATTCTTACATTTTTCATTAATCATAATATTGTTTTTAATTTATTTATTACTCATTTTTAAGTTTCATGTAACCAATGTTAAAATGATAATGTAAGAACATAAACATCAACATCCATGAACCATTTGTAAAATATGTATCTTTTAAAAGTTTTAATTTTATTGTTGGTATCAAGTAGAAATTTAAACAACAACTTTTTCCCCAACCAATACCAAAATTCTTTGTTATTTTCATAGTTCTTTATTATTTAAACACTACAACACTATCTATTGGGATAGAGTCTTTATATATTATCTCAAGAGTTGTTTTTCCACGGTAGACGTCTATTGCTTGTGGATTTATTTCTAAACCATACTCATGTAAACAAATATATCCGATAGTAATTAAAATAATAGCCACATAATTGCGGCATGATGCATCTTTATCAAATATCAGTGCAAGACCTACAATAAAAAATATCACTCCAAATATCAAAGTAATCATAATCAAATGAGTTTTAATTCGTGTAATTTAAGAATCATTTCATAGCAAGCGTCAAGGAGATTATCAGCTTTTATGTTAAATAAATATTCACCACCTTCGTCCTCATATCCGCAGTACCACACGTCAGCAAAGCCATATAATGATTTTGTATATCTATTTATGAAGTTAGGCAGAAGATTTAGCAATGCAGCAAGAGACCAACACGGAAGTCCAATACCACCACAAATTTGAAATGGCACATCTCCATTATGTTTATATAACATTTCCTTTGGTGCATCTTTTACTTTAGTAATTGTGAAATGTTCATAAATTTGATCTGCCGTATCATGAGAAAGAATCTCAGCAAGAATTTGGCTTTGTTGTAAGTTTGTATAGGATTTCATTTTTCATCTACTTTCGGGTAATAGTATTTAAATCTTTCTTTACTAAAATTAGAAAACCAATCAAACCAATTATCTTCATCGACAAGATACAATGTTTCGTCTTCTTCATCAAGAACGTAAAATGGCAGGTTGTCATACATAGTACCATCGTCAATGAATAACCCATTATTATCCTTTGTTATCAATTTTCCGTCAAGCAATTTAATATTTTTCATTCATCACTTCCTTTCTGAACTTTTAATCCGAGTTCAAAGAAATGCTTAGCTATAAATTCCAATTCATAAATATGATTAAATGAATCACCATTATAGTATTTTACTTCTCTATTGTCTGTTACAAATGCTTTTTCTTTTTCAATAAGACTTTTTAGTTCCTCCTCCAAGTCCACCTCTTTCACTTCAAGAGTGTCAAGGGAATTAAGTAATTCATTGCAACATTCTTTCATTCCATCATAAAATTGTTTCATACTATTATTGATAGCATTATCACTCAAAGTCTGAGCATATGCTTTTTCTCTTTCTATCTCCACAATTACAGCGGTTTTGTCAATGTATTGTGCCATAATTTATTTTCCTTTTTGTGTTTTAAGACCTAATTCAAAGAAATGTTCAGCTGTTTCATGAATACTTGCAGAACAATAGCCATTACACGTATTTTCTTCCACCCATAAATTTATTTCTTTTCCCAAGTCCACCTCTTTAACTTTAAGGTTTTCCTTGTAACGAAAGTCTCTTGCAAGTTCAACACCAGCATTACCACCACTAATGTAGGCTTGTTCTATTTCCTTTCGCCACAACGCTTGCTGTTCTTTTGTCAGTTGATTAAACAACTCACTTTCTATGTTAAAAGAATAAGTTTCAGCATGTGCTTGAATACTATCTTTTATACTTGGATATTGAACACACTGTTCGTATGGGTCATTCACTTCAAGGGTATCGAGAAAAGAAAGTAGTTCACACATTGTCAATATTTGATGTTTATATGAATAAACCATCCTATTCTTGTCATCATGATGGTACTTTAAATATGCTTCTGCACTATTTATTTTACCTCTTATCTCCGCCACTACAACGGATTTGTCAATATACTGTGTCATAACTTTAATCTTTTATATGTTTATCAACAAATTCTATCCATTTTATAGAAAATGCTCCAAAAACAAGTAGGGATAGCACTACGCCGATATACACTACTGCACATTCCAGTCCAAATGAAATCCATATAATAATGAACAATACAATTAAAATAGGGAATATAGTTATCAAAAACTTCTTCATAACTTCACATTTTATTATTTTCTTTTAACCAATAAACCATTTCAAATGCCGCATCAATGACATTGTTATGCCAAGACGTTTCAAAAAGAAAAGAATTGTCGTTAGTTTTATAACCAAAACGATATGTTTCTCCTTGTTTATTAAAACCTTTAACTTGATAAAAACCAAATCTATTATTATTTTCAATAATGTGAAATGGCATTAATCCTAACAACGCAGTAAGGCTCCATGCAGGATAACATTTTCTTCCATAATCCTGTTCAATTTCTGGATAATAACCAACATTTAGTTTCCAACCTTCATCAATAAGTCTCCAATCATCCCACATCATATCAGCAGTGCTGGCGTCAACCCCTAATTCTATTAGTTTCTTGGATTGCTCAAGTGATGTGCAAATTTTATTCATAATTTTATTTCTTATAAGGGTTATTACTTTCGTTTACCTCTATTGCAAGTCCTTTAGGGATTAGACCACGATAATCTACATGAATGGAATTGAGATAATCAGATATATCCCCAAGAGTACTTTTTTCATGATAGTACATCTTTGTTAATATATCATCGTATCTCTTATTTTCTTCCTCAGTCATTGAAGACATTGGACGAAGATATGGCTTGACATACCAATCATAATCTTGAATTCCCTTAATTGTGTCACACGTTAATTTGTCATGCAATACCGGACTCCATCCTTCACGTTGTCTTATTTCACACTCGACATCATAAGGCAACCTACCGCAGAGGTCTTTGAGCAATAGTTCTTTATCTTCCTTTGTCATTCCTCACCTCCTTTCTGTGCTTTTTTCAACAGTTAAATTACGTTTATAATCTTCCTTAATAGTTTCAAAAGCATCGAGTGCCATTATTTGACTCATTTTATCAGCATCTCTAAACGGACAAGTTTTTAAAACATATTTGTCTGAATTGACAGACATAAAGTTTGTGATTTTGCATGTTGCAAAACTACCATTATATTCAATTTCAATCTTCATTTCATTGTTTTTTTAAAATCCTTGACAAACTTGTCTATGTCGATAACCTCCAAGTCCACCGCTTGCCGTTGGTAGAGCCATTCAACGGCTTTCTTAATAAAGGCATCAGTGTGGGTGTACTCAACATAATCTTTTCCCCAAGGCTTATCACCCCACTCCGCCTCATATTCTTCACCTGCTCTATCACTTGGATATAAATAAATTTTCTCTGGTGCTTCCATAACTTCAATCTTTTAATAATTTTATTAGTTCCTCTGCCTTTTTCTTGTCACCAAATCCTTTGATGTCAATCCACTTATCAACAAAGATTCCTTCTTTGAGTTTCTGAACAAAGTAGCCATCGTGTGGAATGCAGCCGCCATTGCTATAGCAAGGGTATCTGTGTTCTATTCTATACTTTGCCATAATCATTTGATTTTTTCATGAATATTACCTACTACCTTAATACCAAGAATGGACTCATTTAATTCATAGCCATTTGTGTCGAAATATTCGTCCTCTTCTTCTTTGTTCTTCAAATCTTCCAAATAATCCTCACTTATACCACACCATGCTATTGCGGCAAATTCATCATCAGTAGTAAACATTCCATTACAAAAATTGACCACTTGCATTTTCTTTCGCAGAATAGTTCCATACACTAACAAGGGTGCATCACAGTCTGGGTTGATGCAGAAAGAGTCTTCAACATAATACTCGACTATATCACCTTCGTAAATTTCTTTTTCATCCTTGTCATACAGACCCGTGAACTGACCAATAGTGTTAGGTTCAACCCATGTTGGTTCATCACTTTCCTGCATAACATGGTGTCCATCCTCACATATATCGTTGCTATTCAGAATATGATAGTTATTACCTATTTTTAATAGACAACCATATAACCACTTACCAGTGAGAGTGCTTTGTCCTCTGAATTTTATTTCTCTATTCACCTATACGATAATTTTCTTTGTTAATAAAATGTTCGCACTCAGACAAGTCCTCATCTTTGTCAGGAGTATAAAGCCAAGCAGTACCCTTGCACATTTTACCAAGCTCATACCGCCAACACTTGTCATGTCTTGGACATCTGTCTTGGTTGCAGTGCATATAGTCTCCACAGTAATAGTATTTAGCCATAGAAATTATTCAAGCAAAAAGAATCCATTATAATTCTCAAACAGTTCAATAATCTCAGAATCGCTGAGCTTGTCGGAATTTTCCCACTTCTCATAATCTTCGTCATTTAATTCTGCATCACAGCCCAGTAGCCATCCATATTTTTGCAACTTCCGTAAATCATCAGCTGATGGAGTGGTATTCAAAGAGATACCATGCTCATCATGTTCTGCGTACATTTCTGTGCATTCCACATCTAAGCCCCCATTATACTTGGCGAAGATTTCTATACTTTCAGCTAATTGTCTATATGTCATAATTTCATTGATTTTTTAAAGTCTTCAATAAACTTATCAAAGTTAACCTTGGAGAGTTTATTTCCCTCGTTATCATAGATGAATCTATCCTCATAGACGAATTTATCTTCTTTCATCCATGCAGCTGCCATCTCCACCGCATGGTTGTACCCTGCTATCCATGCATCCTCTATGTCATAGATGTCAGGGTCACGATTGAGGAGTTCATTATTCTTTACGTGTTCCAAATATTCTTCCTTTGTCATAACTATTCGTTTTTAATTTTATTTTTGAGAGATTTCAACCAGTTCAAATATTTGTCGTATGTGGACAAGTCGTAAGAAGGAGCTTCATTTTTATTTGCTTCAATCTCATCTATAATCCCTTGTAAGTTCTTTTCATCCTCTTCACTCCAAGAAGGCTTTTGTTTAATATAATCTTTAACTAAATCAGTCATTTCAGACATTACTTGTTGTTTGTAGTTTTTAGGCTCATCTTCAACCTTCTTTATCTCTTTCTTTTCAGCATTCCACTCATACCCTGCTTCTTTCATTTTTGAAAATAATAGGTCACGTTGTTCTCTGGTGGCTAAAGTGATATTGTCGTTTTCCGCACTTAATACAGCGGGAACATCTACAGCAAAACCATCCAAAGAGTTGTATCTGAAATAAGAGTCTATGTTACCGTGCATATTGATACCTTTGTTCATAACGATATACTCTATGTTATTATCACTTTTATAGTAAAGCACATCGCCTGGCTTGGCATCTGCAACAGTCCAAAGATGGGTATGCTCAATATCAAGTACACTTATATGATAAACAAGTGCTGTTCCATCCAAAGTTGAAAGTGTTAAATAAACTCCTGAAATTTTATCAATGTGATAAACGACATTATGAATAACAACCCAATCACCTACCTTGAACTTCGGCTCAACAGTAGCACAATTCCGATTATCAACCTTTTCTTCTTTAATCGCTTCTATTGCGGTCTTACCTTGTGGCTTATCGCCTTGCTTTTCAATCCATGAAACATTGTCACATGTAGGATTACCGACATAAGTAAAGCCGTTATTTCCAAAATAGTATAAACCATCCCCATGTTCGGCAAAAACTTTTAACTTTTCAAGCCAAGCGATAGCCTTCTCCCTATAACTTGTTGTGCCTATTATCTTCAGTTCCTTTATTGAGTCAATAATCTCTTTCCTTATCCTCTCATCCTCGCTCTCCGTGAGCTCGGGCACATTGTCATGCACCCAGTTCTGGAGACCCTCGTCGTGAGGATTAGCCTCCATCATT
>ODAI010682903.1_pt1 | contig 10619 bp, 9 predicted proteins | sample 1539321 | NCBI WGS metagenome assembly ODAI01 (sample SAMN02144231, study PRJEB22623) | gut metagenome | biome: sheep rumen | host: Ovis aries | place: New Zealand | reverse complement strand
TATGAGCAGCTTTACAAGCACGATGTGCCAGCCTCTATCCATATCTATCCTTCAGGCGGACACGGATGGGGCTATCGCGAGAGCTTTGCGTACCATTATCACGTGATATTCGAGCTTCAGGCCTGGCTACAAAGCTTTTAATCCAGAATAAGCGGCTCTTATCGACAAATAAGTGGCACTTACCGAGCGATAAGTGCCACTTGTTTTTGTATAGGAAACGCTTAAAGTAATTTCTTCACTTCAGCCTCGATATCCTTGATCTGTGCAGCACGCTTCACGATGTTGTTGCCACGGTCAATGAGGAAGAAATCAGGCACAGCGGGCACATTATACAGCATCAGGAGCTGAGAATTGATACCGTTCTCATCGCGTACGCTAATCCAAGGCAGGGCAGCCGTCTGCTGCTTCCAGAAATGCTCGTCGTTGTCGAGTGAAATCTGGTAAACCTCCAGTCCTTGAGCGTGGTATTTGTTGTAAAGCTCGCGCAGCATGATGATGCGGGCTGGCGAATCCTCGAGGGCGAAGATGTGGAAGTCGAGCAGCACCACTTTTCCCTTCAGGTCCGTCAGGTGGCGCTCCTGTCCCTTGTTGTCGCGCAGGGCGATGTCGAGCACGCCTGATTCATTCACCTTGCTGGCCTCAATCTGGATTTCCTGGTTCTTGGCATCGACGATGCGCTGGGTCTTCATGCCCTCGATGGCGATGTTATGCAGGTTCTGTCCGCGCTCCGCATGGGGGTAGTAGGTGTCCCAGCTGGTGGCTACGGCAGCAAAGGCCTTGATGTCGTCCTTGTCAGTGCGGGGGTTGAAGATGAGCCAGTTGCCGAGGGCCTGGAAGAGTGCGAAATATGAGTAAGCCTTGAAGGGCTCCTTGTAGATGTAGTTTCTCTTCACGTCGTCCTTATAGGCAGCCAGAATCTTGTTGATGCTGTCGTTGATGCCATTGATGCCGAGGGCTGTATTTTGTTGGATAGCGATGGCACGTTTCTGCAAGTCCATCTGCTTGAGTGTCAGCTCCTTAATCTTCTCGCAGTTGTCTGAGCCGCTGACGGTATAGTTCGATGCCATACCTGGATATTCACCCTTGATGACAACAGTCTCCGTAGAGTCGATGCTGACGTTGATAATCTGGTTGGAGATTCTGAGGCGGTAGAACTCAGGAGCCTTCGGAGCCTCCTCTTTGAAGGAGAACTCGCCGTTGTCGCCCAGCTTCACGGAGTCGACCACGTTGATGCCTTCCAATCCTACATTCTCAAAGTAGAGCAAGGAGTCCTTGGCGTTGGTGATCTGGCCTTCCACCGTGAACTTATTCTCATTGCATGAGGCAATTGTAATGGCAGCTACGAAGAGGGCTGCCGCTTTCCATATATGTTTCATATTCAATGTTGTTTTTTCGTTTTGTGGGTGCAAAGGTAGTGATTTTGCCCGAAATAAAAAAGGAAATCACATTTTTATTATAGATTCGACAGCTTATTTCTTGTGATTTTCGATTATTATTCGTAATTTTGCGCTCATAAAATGTATATCCCTGATTCGGCACGGTCGGGAGTTTGCGGTGACTAGATAATATGGCAAAGAGAATAAAAGACAAAGAAAGAGACAAGATAGATTTTGGAAAGTCGAGGATTGATCCGCTGTTCAACAGCATTTTCTATCCTACGCTGTTGTCGATGGTGTTTGCATCGCTATTTACGGTTGCAGACGGCATATTCGTTGGGCAGGGAGTGGGCAGCAATGCGCTGGCGGCTATCAATATTGTCTCACCACTGTTTTTGATTACGACGGGCATTTCGCTGATGTTCGGTGTGGGCGTGTCAGTCGTGGCAAGTATCCATCAGTCTCAAAACAATCAAAAAGCCGCAAATATCAACATAACCCAAGCCTTCGAAGTGGCTACGCTCCTGATGGCCATTATTGCTATTGCTGTCTATTTCTTCCGCATTCCTTTCTTGCGGCTTTTGGGAAGCAGCGATGCACTATTGCCATTATGTCAGGATTATCTTCTACCCATTCTTCCTGGCTGTGTTTGCATCGTCATCCAGATGATTGGCGCTTTCGTCATCAGGCTCGACGGATCTCCAAAGTTTGCAGCTTCATTGGAGGTTTTTCCAGGCTTACTGAACATCTTTCTGGATTGGCTGTTTGTATTTCCAATGCAGATGGGGATTGCGGGTAGTGGCATTGCATCATCGATTAGTTGTGCCGCTGCCGCAGGAATGGTCGTTTGGTATTTGTTCTTCCAGGCACAGACTGTCAAGATCTGCAGGCTAAAGCTCAGTCTTACCAGTTTTTATCTGACAGCGCGCAATGTCGGCTATATGGCTCGTAGTGGTTTCTCCTCCATGCTGGGAGAACTGGCCATGTCCGTCATGTTGCTTACCGGAAACTACGTCTTTATACGCGAATTGGGCGAAGATGGTGTAGCTGCCTTCAGTGTGGCCTGCTATCTTTATCCTATCGTGTTCATGGTCAACAATTCTGTGGCACAGTCTGCCCAGCCTATCATCAGTTTCAATTATGGTGCAGGCAATCGCTATCGTGTGCGAAGAGCTTTCAGGGTCAGCCTCAGTACCGCTACCGTCTGTGGCGTATTGGCAACAACGTTTCTCACCCTGTGTGCCAAACCTCTTGTCAGCCTTTTCCTGCAAGCAGGCACCAGTGCCTATGAGATTGCAGTAGGTGGGCTTCCTTTGTTCGCTTATTCTGCCATTTTCTTTGCATTGAATGTTGCCATTATTGGCTATTATCAAGCCACCGAGCAGAACACTCGGGCCACGTTGTATATGTTGTTCCGAGGACTGATATTCCTTATACCGGCATTCATTCTGATGCCTAAATTCATTTATCCGCAAGGTATGTGGCTCGCCGTTCCTGTTACAGAATGCATGACGTTGGGGGTGATACTATTGACAAATAAGGGTATCATTAGTCGTTAATGCTATAACTAAGAGACCTACCTTGTAGCGTTTCCATACGAATTAGAGCGGAAAAAACAAAAAAAACGAAAAATAATCACCATTTCTTCGTTTATTTATATAATAATGTGTAACTTTGCGCCGATTTTGGGTCATGGGGACAGGATCACCGACCCAGTATTGGGTCAGGTGCCTGTCCCCATGACCCATGAATTTTTTATTTTTAGATGTTTAAACAAAGATGAACGTAATTACAAAGACCCTTCAACTGGCCGATGGAAGAACCATCACCATTGAAACCGGGAAAGTGGCAAAACAGACCGATGGTGCTGTCATGTTGACAATGAACAACACCGTATTGCTGGCCACCGTTTGTGCCGCAAAAGATGCAGTTCCCGGAACCGATTTCATGCCTCTGCAGGTTGATTATCGTGAGCAGTACAGTGCCGCTGGTCGTTTCCCTGGTGGTTTCACCAAGCGCGAAGGCAAAGCCTCAGACAATGAAATCCTTACATCACGACTGGTGGACCGTGTGCTTCGTCCACTTTTCCCAAGTAACTATCACGCAGAAGTATTCGTAAATGTCATGCTGCTCAGTGCCGATGGTGTTGATCAGCCCGATGCATTGGCTGGTTTTGCTGCCTCTGCAGCTATGGCCTGCTCGGATATACCTTTCGAGTGCCCTATCTCGGAAGTCCGCGTAGCACGTGTGAACGGTGAGTATGTCATCAATCCTACCTTCGAGCAGATGAAGGATGCCGACATGGATATCATGGTTGGTGCTTCTGCTGAGAACATCATGATGGTGGAGGGTGAGATGAAGGAAGTGAGCGAGCAGGACATGATCGGTGCCCTGAAGGCTGCTATGGAGGCTATCAAGCCTATGTGTGAACTGCAGGCTGAGCTCTCAAAGGAGCTGGGCAAGGACGTGAAGCGCGAGTATAATCATGAGGTGAACGATGAGGCGCTGCGTGAGCAGATGAACAAGGAGCTCTACCACCCTGCCTACGACATTACCAAGCAGGCTCTGCCAAAGCAGGACCGTGCCGATGCCTTCGACAAGCTGCTGGCTGACTTCAAGGAGAAGTATTTCGAGGCTCATCCGGAAATTACGGCCGACTCGGAAATCTCCAAGGACGAGTATGAGGCTATGATGGATCGCTACTACCACGATGTAGAGCGCGATGCCATGCGTCGTTGCATCCTCGATGAGGGTATCCGTCTCGATGGTCGTAAGACTGATGAGATCCGCCCCATCTGGTGCGAGGTTTCTCCACTGCCCATGCCTCACGGAAGTTCTATCTTCACTCGTGGTGAGACTCAGTCGCTCTCTACCTGTACTCTCGGCACCAAGCTCGACGAGAAGCTCGTTGACGACGTGCTGGAGCATGGCTATCAGCGCTTCCTGTTGCACTATAACTTCCCTCCGTTCTGTACGGGTGAGGCTAAGGCTCAGCGCGGCGTAGGCCGTCGCGAGATCGGTCATGGTCACCTCGCATGGCGCGGAGTGAAGGGCCAGATTCCCGAGGACTTCCCTTACACGGTTCGTCTGGTTAGCCAGATTCTCGAGTCTAACGGTTCATCTTCTATGGCTACTGTTTGTGCTGGTACCCTCGCTCTGATGGACGCTGGCGTGCCCATGAAGAAGCCTGTTTCTGGTATCGCTATGGGTCTGATCAAGAATCCTGGAGAAGATAAATATGCTGTGCTCAGCGATATCCTTGGCGACGAGGACCACCTGGGTGATATGGACTTCAAGACCACTGGTACGAAGGACGGTCTGACAGCCACTCAGATGGATATTAAGTGCGACGGCCTGTCGTTCGATATTCTCGAGAAGGCTCTGATGCAGGCTAAGGCTGGTCGTGAGCACATCCTGAAGTGCCTCACTGACACCATCGCTGAGCCTCGCGCAGAGTTGAAGCCTCAGGTTCCGCGCATCGTTCAGATAGAGATTCCGAAGGAGTTCATTGGTGCTGTGATTGGCCCTGGTGGTAAGATTATCCAGCAGATGCAGGAGGATACAGGTGCTACCATCACCATCGATGAGATTGACGGAGTTGGTAAAGTTCAGGTATCTGCTCCTAACAAGGAGAGCATTGATGCCGCTATTGGCAAGATCAAGGCTATCGTGGCTATCCCTGAGGTAGGCGAGGTCTATGAGGGTACCGTTCGCAGCATCATGCCTTACGGTTGCTTCGTTGAGATCATGCCTGGTAAGGATGGTCTGCTCCATATCTCTGAGATTGACTGGAAGCGCCTCGAGACTGTTGAGGAAGCTGGCATCAAGGAGGGTGACAAGATCAAGGTGAAACTGCTTGAGATCGATCCTAAGACAGGTAAGTACAAGCTCTCTCACCGAGTGCTGATCGAGAAACCTGCCGACTACGTAGAGCGTCCTGCCCGTGGTGAGCGCCGTGAGCGTCCAGAGCGTGGCGAGCGTCGCGACCGCGGTGATCGTCGTCCTGATCGTGGTGACCGTCGTGATCGCGGTGATCGTCGTGACCGTGGTGAGCATCGCCCGCATGCTGAGCATCAGGAGGGGGCTCCAAAGGAGAACAATGAACCCAAAGACTTCAGCGACTCACTCGACAACATGGACTTTTAAGAAGTGAGGAGTGAAAAGTGAAAAGAGAGCACAAAGGGTTTGACCCCTTGTGCTCTTTGCTGATAAACGAAGGTATAAGAACATGAAGGTTAGTCTGATAGAGTTATTTGAAGAAACGGTCAAGAAGTGTCCGCAGAAGGTGGCTGTGATTGATAAGGACAGAGAGATTGTTTTCTCTGACCTTCACATGAAATCCCTTCAGCTTGCTTCTACGCTGATGGCTTTGGGCATTGGTCAGAACAAGCCAGTGGGTGTCTTCCTCGACAAGTCCATAGAGAGTGTTTATGCCGACCTGGGAATTCTCTATGCAGGAGATTTCTACATGAACCTCGACATCAAGACGCCGGCAGAACGTATTCGCAATATCCTGCAACTGGTAGAGCCTGCTGCCATCATCTCTACAACCCGTCAGATCAAGCCCATTGAAGGGATCATCCCCTCTACGATGAAGGTTATCCTGCTTGATGAGGCTGATGAGGCAGCAGAGGTGGATGCCGCAGACATTTTGGGGAGGCTGTCGACGATTATCGACACTGATCCTTCATGTATCATCAATACATCTGGTTCCACAGGAACGCCAAAGGGTGTGGTGCTCAATCATAAGAGTTTCTTCGACTTTATCGAGTGGTCTATTGACACATTCCACTTCGACGATGATCTTGTGATGGGATCGCTCTCGCCGATTGTGTTCGATATCTACAGTTTCGAACTCTGCATGCTGATGGCAAAGGCCAGCACACTTGTGGTGCTGCCTGCCCATCTCGCTGCCTTCCCAGCGAAGATCCTCGAGGTGCTCGAGCAGCACAGGGTGAACTTTCTCTTTTGGGTGCCCACTATCATGGTGAACATCGCCAATATGGATCTGCTCTCTGCCTTCAAGCTCGAGAGTCTGCGCACGGTGTGGTTTGCAGGCGAGGTGTTCCCCACGAAGCAATACAACTACTGGCATCACCATCTGCCTGAGGTGACTTTCGCCAACCTCTATGGTCCGATAGAGATTACCCTCGACTGCACCTATTATATTATTAATAAGGAGATTCCCGACGAAGAGCCGCTGCCTATCGGCTATCCCTGTCGAAATACTGATATCCTGATCCTCGACGATGAAGATCGTGCCGTGAAGGAGTCTGGTGTAGAGGGCGAACTCTGCGTGCGAGGCACGTCGCTGGCGATGGGCTATTACAATAATCCTGAGAAGACGGCTGCCGCCTTCGTGCAGAATCCTCTGAACAAGGCCTATCCCGAGCTGATCTATCGCACGGGTGATATCGTCTGCCTGAACGACGAGGGACTGATCATGTTCAAGGGGCGTAAGGACAATATCGTAAAGCACATGGGCTATCGCACCGATCTTGGTGAGATTGAGCATGTGATCATCAACACCCTGAAACTGGTGAAGAACGGCTGCATCGTCTACAACCAGAGTGAGAAGCAGATCACGCTCTTCTACGAGGCCGAGCAGGAGATTCCCGTTTCCGAGTTCCGCCTGCAGATCGGTAAGGTGCTGCCTAAGTACATGATCCCTACGGCTTTCCATCATCTGGGGCAGTTGCAGCGTAATGCCAATGGCAAGATCGACCGTCTCTTCTACAAGAAGCAGGTCAATGAATAAGCAAGAAGATTATGAAAGAAAAGATATTAGAGATTCTGTCCACCATTCGTCCTGAATGTGATTTTACTGAGGATGTGGACTTTATGGAAGCAGGCTTGCTCGATTCCTATGATATCGTAAGCCTGGTGACCAACCTGGAGATTACTTTCAATTTCAGAATCAACGGCACCGATGTCGTTCCTGAGAACTTTACCTCAGTGGATGCCATCATCGCCATGCTCGGAAAGTATGGCGTACATTAGTTATCTGGATCTTCCGAAGCACTGGGGGCTCAAGCAGGGCGACATCGTACTGCTAACCTCCGACATCATGCAGCTGATGTTTACAGCCGTGCGCAATGGTGAGCGTTTCGACCGTGATGCCTTCCTCGATGCAATCCTTGGCGTGATTGGGCAGGAGGGCACACTGCTGATTCCTACGTTCAACTGGGATTTCTGCCATGGTGTCGCCTTCGATTATCATAAGACACCCTGCAAGACGGGTGCCTTGGGAGGCTTTGCCCTTGGGCGTGCCGATTTCCGCCGCACCCAGCATCCGCTCTATTCCTTTGCCGTAGCAGGTAAGGATCAGCAGATGCTCTGTGACATGCAGAACGTCAGTTCTTTCGGAGCCGACTCCCCCTTTGGCTACCTTGAGCGCTGTCACGCCAAGAATGTCATCATCGGCATCCATTATACTGACTGCTTTACCTTCGTCCATCACTGCGAGGAAGTCTGCGGTGTCAACACCTACCGTTTCCAGAAGACGTTTACAGGCCAGTATATCGACGCAGAGGGTCACGAGTCTACCCGCAGCTATTCGATGCTGGTGCGCTCTTACGAACTCTATCTCGAAACCGACCTGACGCTTATCGGCGAGAAGATGGAAGAGGCAGGGGCTGCCAAGCTCATCTATCTGAACGAAATTCCTTATCGCATCGTCGATTTGGCTGCTGCTGCTCCAGTCATCTGCGATGACATCCTACACAACGCCAGTCGGGGAATTTGTAAGCACAAAGGCCAATAAAGGGTTAAAAAAATATAAATCTTCACTTTTCGGACTGCAAAGGCACACGCGTATGAATAAAAAGGTGTACCTTTGCAGTCCGATTATTGGGGAGAGACTTAGAATCCCCGTGAATCAGGGTGTGAATAGCGGCGTCTTTGGCCGGGCGTTGTGGTTCGTGAATCGCTGGTTCATCAATGGAATCGTAAGGTTCCGGTGTTCGTTAGACTTGCAACCGGGAGTTAGACCTCGGATGTAGGTTTGCGTGCGCTCATGTAGTTAAACTGTTTTTTAGTAGTAAAATTTAAACAAAGAAATGAACACTTTAAGTTACAAGACTGTTTCCGTGAACAAGGAGACTGCAAAGAAGGAGTGGGTGGTAATCGATGCCACAGACCAGGTAGTTGGTCGTCTCGCTTCAAAGGTAGCAAAGCTGATTCGCGGAAAGTACAAGCCAACTTTCACTCCGCACGTAGATTGCGGTGACAACGTGATCCTTATCAATGCCGATAAGGTAGTATTCACTGGTAAGAAAGAGACCGATAAGGTCTATACCCGCTACACAGGCTATCCTGGTGGCCAGCGCTTCCAGACTCCTGCCGAGCTTCGTAAGCGCAACGGTGGTGTCGAGAAGTTCCTCCGTCACGCTGTGAAGGGTATGCTGCCAAAGGGTCCCCTCGGGCGCAGCCTGCTGAACAACCTCTACATCTATGAGGGTACAGAGCATCCACATGCCGCTCAGCAGCCAAAGACTATTGATATTAACCAGTATAAATAATAAGGAAAGATGGAAGTAATTAACGCAATAGGTCGTCGCAAGAGCTCTGTAGCCCGCGTTTATGTTTCTGAGGGTACAGGCAAGATTACGATCAACAAGAAGGATTTAGAGGTATATTTCCCTTCAGCTATCCTGCAGTACGTGGTTAAGCAGCCGCTCAAACTGCTCGAAGTAGCTGAGAAGTATGACATCAAGGCCAACCTCGACGGTGGTGGTTTCACAGGTCAGAGCCAGGCTCTGCGCCTTGCCATTGCCCGTGCACTGGTAAAGATCAATGCCGAGGATAAGAAGAAGCTGAAGGATGCAGGTTTCATGACTCGTGATAGCCGTGAGGTTGAGCGTAAGAAGCCGGGTCGTCCCAAGGCACGTCGTCGCTTCCAGTTCAGTAAGCGTTAATCCCGCTGAAGAACTGGGCGTAAGTTTAGTATCTAAACCGGTAGGATTCACCCTCCCCCTAGAGTTGCCTAGGATTGCCTAGGAAAGCCTAGGATCCCCAGGCTGGCGACTACCTCCCGGCTGATTCTAATCAGAATTAAAAGGAAAGTAAACAATTTAAAGAATTAAGCAAAATGTCAAGAACAAATTTTGATCAGTTGCTCCAGGCTGGCTGCCACTTCGGCCACCTGAAGCGTAAGTGGAACCCTGCAATGGCTCCCTACATCTATACCGAGCGTAACGGTATCCATATTATCGACCTGCACAAGACAGCAGCTAAGATCGACGAGGCTGCCGATGCACTGAAGCAGATTGCCAAGAGTGGCAAGAAAGTGCTGTTCGTCGCTACTAAAAAACAGACAAAGGAAGTGATTGCTGAGAAGGCTCAGAGCGTTAACATGCCTTATGTTATCGAGCGCTGGCCAGGTGGTATGCTTACCAACTTCCCCACAATCCGCAAGGCCGTTAAGAAAATGGCGAACATCGATCGTCTGATGCAGGATGGTACCTATTCAAATCTCTCAAAGCGCGAGCTGCTGCAGATCACTCGCCAGCGCGCTAAGCTTGAGAAGAACCTCGGTTCTATCGCTGACCTGACCCGTCTGCCTTCTGCCCTCTTTGTGGTTGACGTAATGAAGGAGCAGATTGCCGTTCGCGAGGCTAACCGTCTGGGTATCCCCGTATTCGGTATCGTTGACACCAACTCTGACCCCAAGAATATCGACTTCATCATCCCCGCTAACGACGATGCTAAGGACAGCGTAGAGGTTATCCTCACCGCTTGCTGCAACGCCATCAACGAGGGTATCGAGGAGCGTAAGGTCGAGAAGGCTGACGAGAAGGCTGCTGATGCTCAGGTAGAGGCTGAGGCTGAAGAGGCTAAGCCCAAGCGTCAGGCTCGCAAGCCCCGCAAGGCTGCTGAGGCTCCCGCTGAGGAGGCCGCTCCCGCTGCTGAAGAGGCTGCTGCCGAATAATGTTGAGTGACGAATGTTGAATGTGGAATGATCGCCTATGGCGATTGTCAATGAAAAATTGAGAATTCAACATTCAAACATCGCAGCAAAGCGAGAATAATTCAAAATTCAAAATTCAAAATTCAAAATTAATTAGAACAATGGCTATTTCAATTGATGATATCAAGAAGCTTCGCGCTATTACAGGTGCTGGTCTGGCTGACGTAAAGAAGGCTCTGACCGAGGCTGAGGGCGACTTCGACAAGGCACAGGAACTGCTCCGTGAGCGTGGACTTGCCATCGCTGCTAAGCGTAGCGACCGTGAGACATCTAAT
>ODAI013898340.1_pt1 | contig 10620 bp, 5 predicted proteins | sample 1539321 | NCBI WGS metagenome assembly ODAI01 (sample SAMN02144231, study PRJEB22623) | gut metagenome | biome: sheep rumen | host: Ovis aries | place: New Zealand | reverse complement strand
CGTGTGCTCTATGCTTTCTCCCAGCCGGAAAAACACCTGGGTACCGGCGGCTGTTATGTTCGTGAGATAGGCGTCGGTGTTGGTGAAATCATAAGCTGAGGGATCGTTGGGATTCTTATCGAAATCCGGGAACAGCTGGGATATGTCCACGCAATGCGGCCCGCCATATCCGGCATAGTATGCGGAATCATGTGTACGGGCGTAAGGAATATTGAGGACTTTGTACTCATAAAAATTGCCACGGGTCTGCTCCTTGGCATTGGCGACGGCTGGGCCATTATTCACGGCATTCATTGGCTTGATCGCGCCGACGACGGCACTCGGGTCGATTACGACTTGCGCTCCAACAGGGAGCCAAGACAAGAGTAGAAAGGCCAGGCAGATGGGTTTGAACGGTTTCATGGGTATTATGCTAGAAAGAGACTTCAATGACGCAAGGGAAGGAGTAGGCAGGGTCGTTCCGGGTGTATAGGGTACGCTTGCGGAGCGCGTCTGAAGGGGCGAGGATTCCTTCAAACAGTTTTTCCTCACCATGGGTGACTATTACAGGTTTCGACAGGTCCACAAGCTTATCGTTCAGGAATATACGGACTTTCGAATAGTCGCAGTCCCCAATGTTGACGGTGTTGCCTTCAATACTCGCGGTAAGTTTGTTCCCTTTTTCCGCCTCGTCGACAGGTATCCCTAACCAATAAAAGTATTCCTTCATCACATCGCCCTGGCACCAAACGACTTTCTTCGGGTAAGGATTCCGGGTGTATTTGGCCATCCAAGGAACCGCAGCCGCATCCACAAGATCCATCCAATGAGGCTTTCCAGCCACAATGTGTCCCTCATGGATATATCCCTCTGGATCAGCCTCTTGAAACTTATTCATTTCCTCGATCCTTTCGGCGCAGACCTTATTCCGGTCATATGCGTCGTCCAAGGCACCGCACCAGATCATGAACGGGAGATTCCTTAGGCTCAACAGAGAGACATCACCAGGGTGGCCAGCCATCATCGAGGCCGCGGCCCAATGGTCCGCCATACGGGGAGCCAGACGCCAGACTCCGTCACCTCCAGCCGAATAACCCATCAGATATACCTTGTTCGGGTTGACGTTCCAGCAAGTCACGGCGAGTTGGATTATTTTCTCATAGAATGCGTCCGACTCCGGCCGGAAGTGAAGATCCCAAGTGTTGGTGATCGCCCTGGGGCAAAGATAAACTCCCTCCGCTGGTTCGTAGAGCTTCTTCTGGTTTTCCCATTGGCCATCGTTCATCTCAGCGGTCGTACCTCCGCCGCCATGTAAAGAGATATATAGCGACCTTCCTCCAGCTGGCTCCTCGCCATAGATTTTCCACCAAATCGGCATTGTGTACTGTCCCATCACAATCTTCTTGTCCTTGAGTATTCCAGCCAGGGCGGTGTGGACAGAATCCCTCCACTGCCCTTCCAATGTGCTCAAGTCTGCCTTGTAATAGTCTTGGATCTCAACCTGAGGCTGGCCAGTCCCGGGAGTATCTTCATCATTGCCTTGGGCCTTTATTTGGCAGCCGGCGATCAAGGACAATACCAGAGCCGCCAGCAGAAACGGAGTCTTGTTCATGCTTTTACCTTGCGTAAGTGTTTTCTTTGTAAAGGTAAGCAATTCCTGGCGGAATATTTTGCGGAATAGAAAAACTATCGTATTTTTGCAATCCCCGAAAGGGAAACCCAAGTTTGGAAGCATAGCTCAGCTGGTTCAGAGCACCTGCCTTACAAGCAGGGGGTCACTGGTTCGAATCCAGTTGTTTCCACCAATCATAAAGGCACTTACGGACTCCGTAGGTGCCTTTATGATTTGAAATAATCTGAAGAATTCATATATTGCGGATTGTATTGGCTTCAAAGAATATGACTGTTTTGAAAAAATCGGACTCCATTATCCTGCTGGTTTTGACAATCGCGATTCCCGCGTTAGTCTCATCTTGCGGCACAGCTTCCAAGGATTTATCTTCCTCTTCATCAGGGGCTTACTTCCAGACAGCCGACCTGCCTGACGCATCCGCTTATATTCCCGCTCCTCTCAAGCCTGACGATCCGCGTTTCGCTGGAGATAAGGGATATTACGAATGGGGAAAGGCTATGCGCGGCAGGACGAGAGGGAAGATCGCCAAAGATGACGCTGCCACTTCAATGGATTATATGTCGAAGTTATTCGAAGAGGCTATCGGACTGAAGATCAGCAAGGAGCACACTCCCAACCTGTACCATCTTTTATCCAGGGCCACAAAGACTTCAGCCGCGTCGAACCGCAAAATAAAATCTTACTACAACCGCATTCGTCCGTATGTGGAGTTCGCCGAGCCCACCGGCGTCCCGGAAGATGAGGAAAGCCACAGAAAATCAGCGTCTTATCCTTCCGGCCATACCACAAGGGGTTGGACGATGGCTCTCATCCTTTCGGAGTTGCTCCCCGAAAGGAGCCAGGATATTCTGGAAGCCGGATACAGGTATGGGGCAAGCCGCGTCATTGTCGGTTATCATTATCAGAGCGACGTCCAGGAAGCCAGAGCGGCCGCTTCCGGAATCGTGGCGGTACTACATTCCAGCGACGAGTTCCGGAAAGACATGAAAAAGGCCAAGAAGGAAATTGATGCCCTGTCCCGTTACGGAAAGCACAGCAAGGTGAGCGGAAACCCCTTATTCACAGGCTGGTACGCCGATCCTGAGGCCGTGGTGTTCGGAAAGGAGTATTGGATTTATCCCACTTGGTCCAGGCCTTATGACGAACAGTTGTTCATGGACGCTTTTTCCTCAAAAGACCTGGTACATTGGACAAGGCACGAGAGAGTCCTCGCGAAAGAGAATATCTCCTGGCTTCGCCGCGCCCTTTGGGCTCCGTCAGTGATTGAGAGAGACGGCACATATTATATCTATTTCGGAGCCAATGACATGCACGAGAAAGGCGAGGGTGGCATCGGAGTCGCCGTGGCCGACAACCCCGCGGGACCTTTCAAGGATGCTCTCGGACATCCGCTAATCGACGAGGTCATCAACGGGGCCCAGCCTATCGACCAGTTCGTGTTCAAGGATGATGACGGAACCTACTACATGTATTATGGAGGCTGGCGTCATTGCAACATGGTCAAGCTCGGGAATGATCTCACGAGCCTGGTTCCTTTTGAGGATGGAACCATGTTCAAGGAGATCACTCCTAAGGGATATGTCGAAGGTCCTTTCATGCTGAAAAGAGACGGCAAGTATTACTTCATGTGGAGCGAAGGTGGCTGGACCGGCCCCGACTACCATGTGGCCTATGCGATTTCGGACAGTCCGTACGGCCCGTTTGAACGCATCGGAACAATCTTGGAATCAGACACTTCCATTGCGACCGGAGCTGGTCACCATTCGGTTATAAAGGGCCGTGGGAAGGATGAGTACTACATAGTCTACCACCGTCACCCTCTCGACAGTTATGACGGTAACGACCGTGTTGTCTGCATCGAAAGGATGTATTTCGACACTGACGGAAAGATACTTCCCGTCAAGATCACCTTCGAAGGCGTCCCCGCCAGCAAACTATAAGTCCAAGATTTACTCTATAACATTCAGCACTCCACCGAACTTGTCGTTGGCGCGGTAGTGCGGCGCGTAGAGAGACTCGATCGTCACGACCGGCGCGCTGAAAGCGCCTTCCTGGGTGATGTAGAACTCCTCTGTCACCGTGGTATTCTCCTCGGGATAGACATCGAAGTAATACTCCGTCCGGTCAGCCTTCACATTCCTGTAGCCCTGAGGTGAGACAGCGTACGAGCCTATCGGCCTGTACCACCATCCGACATGGCCGGAAAGCTGGTTAACCGGCCTGAAGGCAGCCTCGCGAGGAGCGTTGAGCTTGACGAAACTACGGTTCTCCTGGTTCCAGATCTTATATTCAGTGATAATCTTCTCTCCCCTCTTGAGCTTCATTCCGGGATAGATCTCAAGCAGGTTCTTTGTCGAGTTCTCGCCTTGGATCTCCTTGTAGAAATGCCGCTCGATGGTGAAGCCGTTGCCGGCCGCCACAATCTTTGAGAACGGCTCCCTGTAAGTCTTGGTCATAAGGATAACCCTTGTCGAAAGGACTTCCTCGCCACCCGTGAGAACCGAGTTTATGGCGTCCACGAAAGCGGGATCCTCTCCCCACTTCTGCGTCTCCTTCTGGAGCATCATCCAGATACGTATGCCGTCGGCGATAACGGTCTCGGGATGTCCGTTAGAGCCAGGTATAGACGACTGGATATCCGCCCTCTCCGCGGACTGTATCCTGCTGTCTGACAGCAAGTCGCAAAGGAGCGAGTGGGCGTAGAGCTCACTTTCGAGGAGTCCCCTCCAAGGCATCACGGCGTTAGGATAGTACCAGCCACCGTCACGATGCTCGACCGCATATTCATCCAAAGAAGCCACATCGGCGACAATGGATGAGCGCATCTTGGAATCAGCCGAAAGCTTGATGCCCCAAGCGGACGCGAGGGCGAGCCCGCCATCTCCGTAAACAAGGTTGACCAAGGTCTTGATCCTGCGGGCCTTGGCAAGGATCTGTCCCTGCAAGCCGCGGCCATCCTTCTGGGAAGGAATCAGGTAATCCTTGATGTATTTCTTGAACTCCCTGAAGTTCTTTGAATACTCGCTCGCCTCGCTTATAGTCTCCTTTGAGACATCAAACTTGACGGAGGAGTACATCGAGCGGACATAGGCGTACTGCGCAGTCGAGATCCAACCGCTCCAATAAGGCCAGCTGTCATGGATGAATTGGTTCTTGTCGAGGAAGGTGATAGCCGCTTCAGAATCAGCTACTTCCTCGGCCAAACCGGCGTCACGGAGCTTAGCGAAACGCTCCAGCACCACAGCCGTGATAACCGGGGATGACTTCATACCCTCGAACCAGCCGAAACCTCCGTCAGCATTCTGGCATGCCTCAATCTTCTCAAGGATATCCTCGTCCGAAGTGATATAATCGAACTTAGCGCCAAGTTTCTCCGCCACTCTGCGGACATAGAAAGCCTCGGTCAGGGACAAGATATCCTTGCCTTCCGGCTCGACCTTCGAAGGAATGGCATCAAGCACCATCTGACGGATGTCAATCTCCTTGTATTCGGCTCCAGCTGAGGTGGTTCCGGTGAAAGCGGAGCGGATGCGCTGGATAAGAGCGTTCTTGTCCATGCCTGCGAGCAACACCGCGGAATGGGCCTCCGTCAAGGTCTGCTCGGCATCATAGACCGGCAGAGTGACGAACACAGCGTCTGAGAACGATTTGGCGACGTCAGCGAACACAACCTTCAACCCGAGAAGATCATGTCCCTTAGGATCAACAGTGAACTCGACCGGGACAGTCTTGCCAGCGGGAACAGCCACCTTCTTTGAAAGCGTGGCGAAAGGCTTGGCACCCTCGTGGTCAGACCCGGCGTAAGTCTGAAGCGCTACCGTACCAGAGACCGGTTTGTCGGATGAGCTTGAGACGGTAGCATGTAGGACATACTTATCGCCCTTATAAATATACTTAGGCTCTACAACATTGACTTTCACGGGGATAGAGACTGTCATCTCCTGCCTCAACAGGGCGTTCTTCATCTCCTTGGTGTGGGCGAAAACCTGCACCACGAAGGTTGAGAGCTTGTCGGAAGTCTTGAACTTCAAGGTCGCGGAACCGTTGCTGTCAGTCCTAAGATAAGGCTCGAAAGCGATAGCGGTCGAGAAATCGGAACGGACATTGACATCATCCAGTTCCGCTGGCGCGGCATTGTCGGCAGAGACCCTTTCCACAGCCATATCGCTCATCTCCTCTTCCACCGCCATCATCGGCGCCGACTCAAGCACCATGGCATCATTAACCGCCCCGGCCGCGGCGCGGGACTTCATCATCCTCCTGTCATCATAATTGTAAATCCTGCCACGATCCACGCTGCCGTCCATAGTCTCGTAATAGACCGGCCTGGCACCGAGGTTCACAAGGCTGACGGTCTGCCAGACATTCGGAGATATCCTCTCCGACGCCTTGTCGAAGATGGCCGCTACCATTTCGGTCCCGGGATCCGACTTCAAGGTGAAGGAATATTGTTTTCCGGGATATGCCTTATCCTCGAATGAAGAGAAAGCCAAAGGAAGATCCAAAATCGTCTTTTCCCTCTGGAACTCGCGATGGAAAACGTAGTGAGTCCCGTTACGGAAGTAGAAGATATACAGAGTCAAAGCGTCCGGATATTCGCTCTTGTATTCAAAAGACAGAGTTTTGATCGAGCCCTCGGATCCCGGCTTCCCATCCAGTTGGATCAGCTCTCGTCCTATAGGTTTTCTCATCTCATCGAAGAGCTCGGCGACTGCCCAGACCGGGCCGGCTCCGGCTCCGAACTGAACCTTTATTTCCTCACCGTCCTTGACAGAGCAATCAGAGCAAGGGCCTACCAACTTGAAGAAATTTTCCACATCGGCGTTGATAGCCTTATCATCATCTCCGACAACCAGGAATGACATCTCAGATTTCGAGGATATCTCCTTCCCATTAGTGGCCGTGACACTAGAGGTCGCCACAAGGGTGTAATATCCAGTAGTCGGAATAGTTATCTCCTTCGTGGAGCCTGATTCAACCTCTCCCTTGAACACAACTTTATCATTGACATCTTTCAACTCGAACTTGATGTCCACCGGCACCTTCTGGCCCTCATTGTTCCTCGATGTGAAGGTCACCTTGGCGACTTTATCCGACAGAAGCTCACACCTTCCGTACCTTCTGGAACCCAGAGAGATGTCGCCGGAAGCGGCATTCTCAACGTTCATCTCTATATCATACGCGTTTAGCACAAAGACCCTCCTGGAAAACTCGCTGGTTTCTCCCGTGGCGTCCTTGACCTTGACCACGACCCTATATGAATACCTGTCATTAGTTGAAGGGAACTTCACCGCGAATGATCCGTCGGATTCGAGCTTGATTTCCCCATAAGCTATTATACGGCCCCATGAATCAATCTCATAGGTCACATCGGCGGCATCGAGCGGATGGCCGCTGTAGCTTGACACCTTGCCCTTCACCTCAATCTCGTCGCCCATGAAATAAAGCTTGTCAACGCTCTCGAAAGAAAGGTCATAACTCGGAAGGACAAACTCGTCAACCACTATCGACTTAGACTCCATTGTGTTGCCTTTGTAGCGAATCTTGATAGTGAAATTGCCGTTACGCTCCCCTTCAGGGATCTTGAACTCCCCGGCAACTGAGCCGAACTCATTGGTTTTCAGTTCAGTCTTCGCGATTTCCTTATCCTCTGCGTTGACGAATATGGCCTCGATATCCTCTCCGGCATCAAACACCTTGAAACTCACATATTGGTTGCCGGAATACAGGACCGCTTTGAACTTCACGGTCTCCCCCGGATTGAAAGCGGTCTTGTCCGTGAAGATTTCACAGTACTTACCCACATAGCCTTTTCGTTCGCTATAGTAATCTCTGGAGTTACGCAAGCTCTGCTCTTTGGACAGGTGAAGGAAGCCGTCGGAATCTTTCCAAGAGGCCCTGAGGTAATAGTATACGTCCGACTTCATCACCTTGACCAATTCTTCCGGAAGAGGAGTGAAGCCATCCACTGGGATATCCTTGGCCTCGGCCGCAATCTTCCCGGACTGGATGAGCATGAGGTCAACCTTCTTGAGAGGCTCACCGGTTTGATAGTTGGCCACATAGAACTTGCGGCCATCGAAATCCTCCCTCAACGCTATTGACAAAGTCTTGGGGATATATTGGCTCTGTGCCTCGATCTTCCCGTTCTTGGCCTTAACCACATAGTTGCCGTCATCGCACCTTGGGATGGGAACCCTCACAGTGTCAAAAACATAAAAACTCTTCTTAGGATTATTGATTGTTTTCTTGAACAACGGAGTGCCTTCCTTATCGTCCAGGAACATCGAGACATCCACACTAGGAAGATTCCTTAGAGTCACGACTATATCATCCTTATCGAAAGTGAGGTTAACATCCTTATTTTCAAGTACTTCTATCTGATTCTTAAAACTGTCGATCGTGCCGGCAATCTTGGAATCCGTCCCGGATTTATATGTAAGACGCTCTTTCTCCGCAGCCTTGATTTCCTCATATAAGGCTTTATACTCCGCCTCACTGCCTTTCTCACGGGAAAGATGAGACATACGGTCATCAAAAAGCAGGGCCTTTCCGAAAAGGTTTATAGCCTTGCCGGCATACTTATTCACGAACGCCTTGACATCCGCTTCCCTATAAGACCAATACCTGTTCTCAAGGGACAGGTACTCATCCCAAGCGGCGTTGGGATAAGTCTCACCAAGGTATTCTTTCAAAGCATCGTTGCCCTTGGAAGTGTTCCTGTTACTGATCCTTTCGGACCAAAGGGCATATTCATAATCGTCCTTGATGAAATCGTTCAGCAGACCGTTCATCTGCCCTGCCGTCCTCTTGTGGAAAACAGTGTTCTTTCCAGCCTGGAGGCGGGTTTTGTTTGCCAGGACAAAGTCGAGGAGCCCGGAACTACTGTATGATGACCTATAAGTATAAGTCACAATCGGCTCATCGTATTCCTTGATGGCATTAGCGAGGAAGGTGTTCATCTCCTGACGCTTCTTCCAGTTCCTCTCCACCTCGGTGTCGACTTTCTTTACCGCGGCGTCATAGAAATCCCAATGATACCTCTTGGATTTGGCGGCTGAAATGATCTCGTCCAAGATCTCGATCTTCTTCTTGGGCAAGTCGGCCTTCTCAGCCGCATAATAGCTTTTCCACAGCGATGTCAAGGCATGGCCTTGATTGTCGGGGTTCTTCGCGTTATCCGAATCATTATTGCGGACATAGGCGCAGGCGACCACGGCGGCGACACAGGCGGCGGCGATCGCAAGAATCAGGTAAAACATAGTCTTTTTCATAATAATCCGATATACTTCAAAAACCCCGCGCATCAAGGGCATGCAGGGCTTCCGAGAGAAGATAAGTACTTCCCCCTATGAATATCAATGGTTTACGGTCTTCATCGAGAGAAAGGGCGGCCGAAATTGCCTCCTTTACAGAGTCCGTTTCCACGATCTTGAACGACTTTCCAGCCTCTTCCCTGAAAGCCTCCATCTTTCTGGTGAGTTCTCCGACAGGCAAGGCTCTTTTGGATTCGAGGCCGGTCAACACATACGTCGCGCCCTCGGGCATCAAAGGCATTATCCCGTCCAGATCCTTGTCCGCCATGACAGCGTAGATGATGATCAGTGAAGAATATTCCCCAGAAGCCATCATCACTTCCAACTGGGCGAAATTCTCTTTTAGGGCGGCTGGATTATGGCCCAAGTCGGCTATTATCATGGGATCTTTCCTCACCATCTCCCAACGTCCATGGAAACCTGCCCTGGAAGCGGTGTGGCAGATAGCATCGACAACCGCATCCTGGTCTGATAGCTTGGAATAGAATGGGTTCCGGGCAAGAATATCAATGGCGGCAAGGACAGTGCGGAGATTCTTTTCCTGGTACTTCCCTTTCAGGTCCATGTTCTCTAGGATCTCCGGCACCAGACCGTCCATCGAAAGATCAACATCCTGGGCGAAAGTGAGAGGGCATTCCACCTCCGAGGCTTGTTTCTCGAAAACCGGACGGGTCTCCGGGAGATATTCCCCAACCAATGCGGGGACTCCCGGCTTGAATATTCCGGCTTTTTCGCCGGCGATATCTTCAAGGGTATCGCCTAAAAGGGCGCAATGGTCCAAGGCTATGCTGGTCACGATGGAAAGGTCCGGGGTGATGATATTGGTGCTGTCAAGCCTGCCTCCCAGACCTACCTCGATGACCGCCACATCCACATTCTCGTCAGCGAACCACTTGAAAGCCAAGCCAGTAGTGATCTCGAAAAAGGAAAGGTCCAGTTCGTCCATATCCGCCTCATACCGGCAGAGGAAATCGAAAACATACTCCTCAGGCACCAGGGAAGGCTCCACCGGCTCCTCGGTCGGCAGTCCCCTCCGGCTCCTTGCGCTTCGCGCATCGTCCGGGGCAATGTCCCCCGACGGTGGGTACAAGTCCCGGCTCGCTGCGCTTCGCGCCCTATCCGGGTAAATGCTCGCCGGGGCTTGTCCCACCTGCGGGGGGAGCAGGATCCGGGCTCTTTCACGGAAGTCGATAATGTGCGGGGATGTGTAGAGTCCGACCTTGAGGCCCGCTGAGGATAGAGCTGACGCGATCATGTTGGCGACAGAGCCTTTGCCGTTGGTCCCGGCGACATGGATGGTACGGTACTTCTCCTGAGGATTCCCAAGAAGAGCCGCGAACTTCTCCATGTGGTCAAGACCTGGCTTGTATGCATCTCCAAAAGGAACCTTCTGGACCGAAGGGAACCTCGTGAAAATAGCCTCCAACATGTCTTTATATGATTTTTCCGAATAATTTTCCATCCTCGTCAAGCACTCTTTTTTGAACTCAATTCAAAAATACTTAAATTTACGGACATATTCCAACTGAATGAAAGAAAAAACATCAGCTTTACGCTCTGAATACATAATAGACGGAATCCCCCGGCGCTTCACTCCGGCGGACATCCTTGACGGGTGTCTCGACCAGGAACCTGAGGAGAATCCCGCATACGAGGAATATGAGCCGATAGTGGATGAGAGCACCGATCCTT
>ODAI010387560.1_pt1 | contig 10620 bp, 3 predicted proteins | sample 1539321 | NCBI WGS metagenome assembly ODAI01 (sample SAMN02144231, study PRJEB22623) | gut metagenome | biome: sheep rumen | host: Ovis aries | place: New Zealand | reverse complement strand
TGGTACGGCATGCTGACTTTCTCGCCTACCGACGTTGCCGAGAAACTGTTGTTCCTGGCCGTCACATTGCGGTTGGCGCCGCTGCCCGTCAGCGGACTCTTCACGCCGGCTGCCGCAAAGTTGCCCTCGACCAAGGCCCGGCTATAGCTATTGATGGTCATACCGACACTGTTGCCAGGGCAATTGTGGTAGTTGTTGACCAGGTGGATGTAGCAGTCGTCGGCCTGTGGCAGTCGGCGCATGCAGCGACTTCCCCAGATATTGTTGGCAAAGGTCAGGTGCAGCACCATCTCATGATTGCTGACCCACCCGCAGCCGCAGGTATAGGCGTGGGAATAGCTGCGCTGCGTGTAGTAGAAGTTCAGGAAGGTATAGGTGGCCCAGTCGCACACCTTGCTGTCCAGTGCGCCGTCCTGCGAGTCCACCAGCGTGCAGTGGTCTACCCACACGTGCCGTCCCTGGTTGGTTATCAGGTCCACGCCGTCAATATCGACAGAGCCGGGGCCTATCAGTGACAGATTGCGGATAATGATGTTCTCGCAAGACGTCTCGATATGGAAAATGCCGGCCCTGTTTGGCAGTGAGTAGACACCGGTCTTCTGGTACTGCAGTTCCATCATGGCCTTCTTGGTGAAGAAGGCACGCCTGTCGCACGTCAGCGTGGTACCGTCGGGCAGCGTCCCGGTGTACTGGTCGGTGCTGCTCAGTCCGTCCAGGTTCTGCTGCGAGAGATACGTCAGGTCCTCGTCAGTCAGGAAGAAGCGCGTACACAGGCGGGCATTGTTGATGCCAATAATGGTCTTGTTCTTGAGCGACGAGAGTTTCATGACCTCGTTGATGGTAAAGTCACCGTTTGAGCCGTCCAGGATGATGATGTCATTCCGCGAGATGGCCTGCTTAATCTGTGCATCGTCGGTCTGTCCACCACCCAGGGCCGTGAGTGTCACCCGTGCGGCATCCGAGAAATTGCCGCCATTCATGATGTAGGCCGTGCCGGCCTCGTCGGAGCATGTCGCCCAGCCCCACGGTGCTACGTTGTTGCCAGCGCTGACCGTCAGGAGCGACAGGGCGCTCAGCAGTGTCGTTAGAATTGTTTTCATTGTCTTCATTTGTTTATTAATTATTGTGATAGTTTGGAATGTCTTGTCATTTACGGTGCAAAGTTACAAATATTATTTCTAATCAGACACAGATGATTCGTTATATTAGGAGAAAAAAACGGGAAAATAGGGTGAGAAGCTGTTTTTTCCACCTTTCAAGATAGTTTTTCCCCCCAGAGGAAACACATTTCCACCTATTTTTGCAAACAGAAGCAACAACGAGTAAGTTACAAAACAAATTACTAACATTAATTATTTATCGTATGAAAAAACTGTTTACCTTTATGTTTGCATCGCTGATGCTCCTGCTGGGCACAACGATGGTCAACGCACAGTCAAAGATTCCCGGCGAGCTTGACCTCTCGACAGCCGTTGTGGATGGGGGCACAGGAACACTGCACGGCTCAGCCGGCTGGAACGGTTCCATCATCGACTGGATGACCAAGGGCAACACCGCCACCATCCAGTTTGAGAACACCCAGGCCGGCACTAAGTACGACATTGTCAGCTACGGCGGCACCAACCAGTCGCAGGTTGTCATCAACTTCAAAATTACGGCAGCCGACGGCACCGTCTTCTACGATGCCACGACAGAGCCCTACGCCGTAGGCGGCTTCGGCGACAAGAAGGCCAACAAGAGCCTGCCCACCACCAATGCCATGCCTGCTGGCAACTACACGCTGGTCATGACGTATGACAATCTGGAGGAAGGTGCTTCGCTGACGGTGAACATCAGCAAGATTGAATTCCTGGATTCAGAGGCTCAGACCGCAGAGCCAGCCAGCGACAAACTGGGACTCAACATTCCCGGTGTGCTGGACGGTTCAAAAGCCACCATCGAGAAGAACTGTTCATGGGGCAGCACACCAAGCTGCGACGAGAGCAACTGCTTCAACTGGGTGGGTGACGGCGACGTCATCTCGTTCCCCATCACCAATACCAAGACGTCGGCCTATGCCATTTCCTTTGAGACCGCTACACCTTGCGAGCCTGTCACTATCGACTTCCTCATTACCGACGCCAACGGCCAGACCGTCTATGGCCAGACTGCCAACGTCGTCTGCACTGGTGTTGACGGTGGCGACTGGGCCTTCAAGCCCGAAGGTCACAACACCTCGCTGCCCAATACCGACGTGCTGCCTGCTGGCAACTATACGCTGAAGCTGACTTTCCACCAGGGTACCAACTACGAGAACTTCACAACCAACGTCAAGGACATCACCTTCGAGGCTGTAGCCGGTGAAAGCGGTGACTCGTTCGACGTCGTTCTCTCTACTGTCGACGTTTCTGAGTCGCAGGGCAACAAGACACTGCACTACATGGAACAAACTGAAGGCGACGGCGACACACCGCGTCTCGACTATCCGTCACCTGGCGACATCGCCAAGTTCACGGTCACATTGCCCAAGGCTTCCGTTTACCAAATGAGCATCAACTATGCCACCCCGATGACCGGCATGTTCATGACATGGACCTTGACCGATGCTTCCGGCAACGAGGTCTACAACGAAATGTTCAATCTCGAATCGACGGGTGCTCCTGGCGACTTCTGGACCATCTACAAGGACTTCGACAATATTCCGCCGACTGCCGAGCTTCCTGCCGGCGACTATACACTGCGCCTGAAGTACAACATCGACAAGAACGGTACCATCACGCCAGGCTCATACAACGGTGAAGTCAACCCCAACTTCCACGTCAACATCAAGCGCATTACCTTCACGGCCGTGGCCGGTGGCAGTCAGCCTGCTGCTGTCCAGACGCTCTACTCATGGGAAGGTGCAGAGGCTGGTGCCGTAGAAAAAGGCGGCAAGGCTGTGGCATCTGACGGCGAGAGTGTGAACTATGCCAACAGCGGCAACTGGACTATCCGCGTAAACAAGAGGAAGGCTGATATTGCCACCGACTATGTAGAGATCACCCTCGACGAAGCCCTTCAGAACGGCGATGAGATAGCCATCACGGCCTACCGCAACAAGGACACCGATGCCAATGGCACACTGTACATGCTCTTCGAGAACGGTGCCGAGATTGACGAGGGCAGCGAAAAGGTCTGGAACAATATCCATGCTGACTACGCCCAGGAACCCAACACGCGCACCTATACCATCGGGGCCGAGGCAGGCAGCAAGTCGTTCAAGATGGTACGCTCAGCAACTGGTACGAATGTCTTCATCACTAAACTGGTTATTACCCGCGGCGGTACAACCGGCATTGAGACTGTCGAGACCGTCAGCATGAAGCCCGCTACCAACATTATCTACAACCTGCGTGGACAGCGTGTAGATGCCAGCTACAAGGGTATTGTCATCATGAACGGCAAAAAGTATTTCCAAAAATAATACGAGTCAGTTATGAGTAAAAACTTCATCGCAAAGAAGGTGGGACTGCTATTAGCAGCCCTGCCTTTGGCTTTGACCACAGCGCAAGGCCAGTCAACAACGACAATGGCCCACTGGTCGTTCAACTACGGCTACACCATTGCCAACGGTGTGGGTACGCCAAACACGACGCTAATCACCAGCAATGGCAGCGTCAACCTGCACGATGTCGCCCTGAAGCCAAACGAACAGTTTCTCAGCTCAGAACAGGTGACGCTGAAAGCCCATCGTCCTACCATTGCCACACAGGCCAACCAGGTTAGCGCCCAGGACAACAAAGGAGCCTATCACGAAGTGAACGCCATCAATTGCGACGGTGCAGCCCTGCACATGACTTCCCCAGTACCGACGTCGGTAGAGCTCAGCACGAGTTACACCTATGGCGAGAACACCACGCCGTTCCCCGACGGACAGGCATACGGTTACCAGAGTCCCTACAACTACTTTGAGATAGAAGCCGACACCCGCAACTACAAAGCGGCCATGGAGCTTGAAATAAAGGCAGCCGGACATAACAGTGCCACACAGTATTATGCCGTCGCCTACTCTTCTGACAAAACCTCATGGACAATCCTCGGCGACGAATATCTGACTGGTGCCAGCTACAACCGCTGGGTCAATACGACCGTTTCGCTTCCTGTAGGCGGCCAGGAGAAGGTGTACATTCGCATCTTTCCTGCCAAGAACTGGAAAGGTGCCGGCAACAATGTCAACGGCGACAATCAGTTCGACCTGGACGATGTCTGGCTGCGCGGAGAATTTACTGCAAGCCTGGCCCAGATAACGGGTATCAGCATTGGCGAGTATACTGCCACGACAGGTGACGGACAAGACTTTGAGATTCGGCTGCCCAAGACCTATACCGAAGCAACGGCAACCATCGCGGTCAATGTGGAGCATGCTTCGCTAAGCGTCTCGGCCGAGGAAGACGGCAGTGGCGACGAAGTGGAAGTGACGGCTAATGCCGACGGCACGTTTACCGTCGAGACCCCGCGCCCCAACAACGCACACATCGTCACGTTCCGGCTCACCCCCACTGAAGGTGCCATCACGGAAAAGTCCAAGTACACACTTCGCCTGTTCCATGCTGGCGAGCTGCAAGTACGTACGCTTGCCATCGACGGCGTGACCGCACCTGTTGCCGTACGCAAAGCACTAAACAGCAGTGCCGATTTCACCGCTACATTCAGCGATAACGTCTATACAGTCACACCCGTTGTCACCGCTACATTCAACGACGGTACACAGGCCGATGTCACCTCGCAATATGAGGCCAGCACAGCAACATACCTGTTGAAGGGTGCCGACCGTACCTTCACGCTCCATGTGGAGGGGGTCTATATCTACGAGAGAGGTGAGAAGGATGAGGAATACCGCATCACCTACAGCGCCGACGGCAAGGCCGCCTATGAGCCCCAAGGCCAGTGGACTGACGGCTGGACTGACGGTCTCTACACCCTGCGCACCACCAGTCTCGACGGCTGGGGCGGGCAGCAATTCAAGTTCAATGCCGCCGACAACGTGCTCGAAGTTCCTGGCGGCGTAGTCGTCAAGACTTTCACGCTCGAGAAGTTCGGTGCCAACTATGGCGACGGCGAGGGTCTGACCAGCATGACATCCGACGGTGCTACGTTCCGCATTCCTACCCTTCACGACTATATTCGCGGCGGACGTGAGGATGTGACCGTCGTGGTCGAGAACCACAAAGCCGGCGAACCCATAGCCTTCACCATCACCGGCGGCAACCAGCCCTATGCCCAACTCCTGCTGGTCATCGAGAAGACCAATCCCGGCACCACGCCAAAGGTAATGGCCCAGACGGCCAGCGTCCAGCGTAACCACGTCATGGTCAGCGTGAAGTTCGACCGTGAGATGAAGTCGTCGGACGTCGTGTTCGAGGGCAATGAGGTTCATGCCGACGAGGGCCAGACGCTGAACTTTGGAATTTCCGGTCTGGACTACGAGCGTGAGTACACCTTTACCATACCTGCCGGTGGTGCTGAAGACCTGTTTGGCAACAAGACCACCGAAGCCATCACCCTGACTTTCGCAACCCAGTCACAGGCTCCCGTCGAGAAGAAAGCCTTCGACTACGTGGTAGGCTCTGCTCAGGAGTTTACCGCTGCCATCAAGGCACTCGGCAACACAACAGCCAAGAACCTGGAGCGCGTCACCATCCTCATGAAGAATGGCGACTACGATTTCGGCCAGGACAACGAGCAGCGCATCAATCGCGGCAACGTCTCGCTGGTCGGCCAGAGCCGTGACGGCGTACTCATCCACGGCACCCGCACAGGCATTTCGAACCCCATCCTGAACATCCGCGACCGCGAGGGCTTCTACCTGCAGGACCTGACAGCCCGCAACGACCTGGACTATAGGCAGGCCAAGCGCAAGGGTGTGGGCGTAGCCATTTATGGCGGCAACAAGTCGATTATGAAGAACGTCTGCATGCAGTCGCAGCAGGACACACAGGTTACGGGCGAGCGCTCCTACTTTGACCACTGCCGCATCCAGGGTACCGTCGACTACATCTGCGGTGGCGGCGACCAGTTCTACGACCAGTGCGAACTCATCATGGAGGGACCGGGCAGCGTCATCGCAGCACCCTCGACCACCAGCACTACCAAGTGGGGCTACGTGTTCAGCCACTGCACCATTGACCGCGCCGAGGCCGGTGCCGGTGCCACGATGAAGGACAAGGGCGACTACAGTCTCTCGCGTCCGTGGCAGAATTTCCCCGCCACCTACTATCTCTTCACCAGGATGATGATTCAGCCCAACGACAATGGCTACACCTCGATGGGTAATCTCCCAACCCGTTTCTACGAGTACGGTTCTGTTGACAAGGACGGCCATGAGATTGACCTCAGCGTGCGCGGCAATTCGCCCACGTCGACCAACAGCTACGTACCCGTCATCACAGCCGATGAGGCAAAGAAATTCACCATTATGAACGTGCTGGGCGGCACGGACGGATGGTTGCCGACAGACTATACTCAACTGACAAAGGCCCCACGGGCCACTGTCAACGGCGGTATCATCTCGTGGGAGAATGACCCGCAGGTGCGCTGCACCGTCATCTTCAAGGACGGACAGTATGTAGGCAACACTGCCGAGAACCGTTTCACCGTCAGCGAGACCGGCACCTACACGCTGCGTACGGCCAACGAGATGGGCGGTCTGAGCACTGAGGAGACCACCGTCGTCGTGGAAACGACCGGCATCGACCAGCTGAAGTCCAGCCCGTCTGCCAGCAATGCCTGCTACAACCTGCAGGGGCAACGCGTCGGTGCAGCCCATAAGGGCATTGTCATCGTCAACGGTAAGAAAATAGTCAGGAAATAATTTGGCATTTCTCTCATTTCTTCGTAACTTTCACCTTTGGTGAAGTTACCCGCACTCGGAAATGCCAAAGAAAAAACAATTTTTCTTTGGCATTTCTCTCATTTCTTCGTAACTTTGCAGCATCGCTCCGAAGAGCAGTGGGGCGATGCTGCAAACTATGTTACGAAAACTAATAACTATACTTACATGCTGCTGGACCCTCAACATGATGGGACAGGACTACGGCTACATGCAAACTTTCAATACACGCGACGGTTTGCCGTCGAACAATATTTCCGGACTGGAGCAAGACAGTCGCGGACTGCTGTGGATAGCGACTTGGAACGGTCTGTGCTGCTTTGACGGCTACCGCTTTACCACTTTCCGCTCGCCCGACGACGGCCACGACATGCTGACCACAAACCGCATAGACAAGATACGCATAGACAGCGCTGACAACATCCGACTCTACACACACGACAACCACTTCTACATCTTCGATACCCACACCTGCCGTTACCAGCAACTGCCCAAAGGCATGGAAGCCGACATCAACTATCCAGCAGACCACCTGCTGAAGACGAATGCAACGAGCGGCCACGGCTGGCAGATCAGCAGCGACAGCCGTCTGCTGCTCGACAAATCGGTGACGCTGGTAGGCAATACGGACAACATCATGCCCAAGATTGAGCACCACTTTATTGACCGGCAGCAGAACTTGTGGTTTAATTCGCCCAAAGGGCTGTCGCGCCTCACCATCCGCCAGCAGCGCACTCAGTTCATCGGTGTCAGGCCAGGCGAACGCGTGCGCTCCGTGTGCTGTCGGCGCGACGGCAGCGTGTGGGCCGGAACCATGGAGGGCTACATAGCCATATTCGATGCCGCCACGCACCTGCGCGGTTGGCTTAGTACGCAAGGCCGCATTGTCAGCAACAGCGTGCGCTTCTCACGCCAGATCTATGCGCTGTTCGAGGACTCCCAAAACCGCCTGTGGATTGGCACCAAGGGCGACGGCCTCTACATCATCGATGCACAGGGGCGCATGACTCACCACACGCCCGACCCGACAAACCGCTACAGCATCAGCAGCCCAGAAATATACGACATTGACGAGGACGCTGCTGGCAACATCTGGATAGCCTCCTTCACAGGTGGTGTCAACGTGGTCCGGCCAGCCGACACGCTGCGCTTCATCCACGCCGGCAACGACCTGAAACAATATCCGCGCGATGCCTTTCTCAAGGTGCGCCGCGTCACGCATACTGCCGACGGACTCATCATCGCCTCGGCTACCTCCGGCCTGCTGACCATCGATGCCGCCACGACGGGCGACTGGCGCAAGGCCACCATCCGGACCTTCTGCCACGAGCAGGGCAACGCCACATCGCTGCGCACCAACGATGTGATGCAGGTGCTGGCGGGCAGCAACGGTAGCATCTATGTGGCCACGCTGGGCGGTGGCATCCAGCAAGTGACGCTCAGCAGCCTGCGCTCCGGCAAGCCGCAGTTCACCTGGTCGGACGAGCTCAACACCTTGGTAGGAAACGTCCAGTCGCTGACACAGGACCAGCAGGGCCGGATCTGGATTAGCCGCGAAATGGTCATCGAGTGCTTTCAGCCTCAGAACAATCACGTCATACGCTACGGTGTCAACAGCATGGCCGGCGAGACAGAGATGGCCGAAGCACTATCAGCCACGGACGCGAATGGCAACATCTATCTGCCAGCCAACAACGGCATCGTCACTTTCAGTCCGCACAAGATGCAGACAAGCCAGTACCGGCCTGACATTGCCTTTACGGGGCTGCTCTTCCAGGGCGAGCGTATCGTCCAACCCCTGCTCTACCGCCCATCGCTGACGCTTGACCGCCAACAGCGCAGTCTGGCCATCACCTTTGCCGCTCTCGACTACAATGACAACGACCTTATTCAGTATGCCTACCGCATGGACGGCAACGAGCAGTGGAACTATATCGGCTCCACGCCTCGCATCTCGTTCAACGACCTCACGCCCGGACGCCACACACTGACCGTCAAGAGCACCAACAGCGACGGCGTATGGACTGACAACGAGACAAGACTCGTCATCAATGTCACCCCCACGTTCTGGGAACTGCGATGGGTGCAGGCGGGGGGCATGATACTGCTGATACTACTGACCACATGGGGACTCATGCGTTACCTGCGCCACCGCCAGCACGAACGCGAGCGCGAGCAACGACTGGAAAACATTCTGCGGCAATATCGCGAACTGAGCAGCCAGCAGGCTGCCACCAACGGCGAGAAATATTCGCTGGCCGAACCCGTCATTCCCAATCCTGACGAGGCCATGATGAACCAGCTCATGGACTATATAGAGCAACACCTTGACGACGAAAACCTGAAGATAGAGCAGATGGCCCAGGCCGTAGGCTTGAGCCGCACGGTGCTCTACGGGAAAATCAAGCAGCTGATGGGCGTATCGCCGAGCGACTTCCTGCGGCAGGTTCGCATGCAGCGTGCCGAGCAGCTTGTGGCCAAAAGTCGGATGAGCATCAGCGAGGTGGCCTACGCCGTAGGCTTCTCCGACCCTAAATACTTCACCAAATGCTTCAAGAAACAGACGGGGCTGACCCCGTCAGAATACAGAAGCCAAACTAAAACAAACGATATAGTATGAAGAAAATCTTATTGACAACAGTCATGACGCTGGCCACCATGACACTCACGGCCCAGCAGTTACCCTATCAGAACCCGGCTCTCAAGGCCGAGCAGCGCGCCGATGACCTCCTGGGCCGGCTGACGCTTGAAGAGAAAGTGAAACTCATGATGGACTCGTCGCCAGCCATACCGCGGCTGGGCATCCCGCAGTTCCAGTGGTGGAACGAGGCACTCCACGGCATTGGCCGCAACGGCTATGCCACCGTCTTCCCCATCACCATGGCCATGGCAGCCTCGTGGGACGACGCGCTGCTCCACCAGGTGTTCACGGCTGTCAGCGACGAGGCCCGCGCCAAGGCCCAGCAGGCCAAGCAGTCGGGCGACATCAAGCGCTACCAGAGCCTGTCGTACTGGACGCCAAACATCAACATCTTCCGCGACCCGCGATGGGGGCGCGGACAGGAGACCTACGGCGAGGACCCCTACCTGACCACGCGAATGGGACTGGCCGTCGTGCGCGGCCTGCAGGGCGTGGGCTACAACGGCGAGGACCTGGGCGTCAGCCCCTACCGCAAGCTGCTGGCCTGCGCCAAGCACTTTGCCGTGCACAGCGGTCCGGAATGGAACCGCCACACCTTCAACATTGAGAACCTGCCCGAGCGCGACCTCTGGGAGACCTACCTGCCGGCCTTCAAGGCACTGGTGCAGGAGGGCCGGGTGGCCGAGGTGATGTGCGCCTACCAGCGCATTGATGGCGACCCCTGCTGCGGCAATGCCCGCTACGAGCAGCACATCCTGCGCGACTTGTGGGGCTTCGACGGGCTGATTACCAGTGACTGCGGGGCCATTCGCGACTTCCTGCCCCAGTGGCACAACGTCTCGAAGGACAAACCCGCTGCCGCTGCCAAGGCCGTGCTGTCGGGCACCGACGTGGAGTGCGGCTCGGAATACCGCAACCTGCCCGCCGCCGTCAAGCGTGGCGACATCAAGGAGGCTGACCTCGACCGGAGCCTGCGCCGCCTGCTGACGGCCCGTTTCGAACTGGGCGACTTCGACCCTGACGACCGCGTGGCGTGGACGAAGATTCCTGCCTCAGTCATTGCCTCGAAGGCCCACAAGCAGCTGGCCTACGAGATGGCGCAGAAGAGCATCGTGCTGCTGAAGAACGACGG
>ODAI014349255.1_pt1 | contig 10621 bp, 5 predicted proteins | sample 1539321 | NCBI WGS metagenome assembly ODAI01 (sample SAMN02144231, study PRJEB22623) | gut metagenome | biome: sheep rumen | host: Ovis aries | place: New Zealand | reverse complement strand
TCCATGTCGGCCATCTCCTCACGGGCCTTGCGCATCGACGCATCCATGATGGGCTTCAGGAAAGCGTCCACCGTTTCCGGATCGCCGGCCATCTTATCAGCGAGGAGGTATTCGGCGGAAGTCTTGTAACCCAGCAGGTTGGCCTTCTCGGTGCGGAGCTTCATGATCTCCAGGACAATGGCGTTGTTGTCATGCTCTCCCCCGTTGTTGCAGCGGTTGGAGTAGGCCTTGAACGCCTTCTCGCGCAGGGCACGGTCCTCGCAGGTGGTCATGAAGGTCGGATATTCGGACACCGTCACGCCGATGGCGTCGCGGAAAGCGTTGTTCTCCGCCAGGAGGTTCTGGCCGAACTTCTGGCTCAGCACCGCCAGGCGGCTGTTAATCTCCGCGAAACGGGCCTTGCCCGCCTCGTCCAGGTCCACACCGTTGCGGACGAACCGGTCGTAGAGTTTCTTGGTGACCATCTGCTGCTCGCGGGTCAGCCCGTCCATGTTCCCATACACGGCCTTGACCCGGGCGAAGAAGGCGGCGTCCATGAAAATCTCGTCGTCGGCCGCCGTCAGGATGGGTGTCAATTCCTCCTCGATCTGCTGGATCGCAGGGGTGGAGTCGGATTCGGAAAGGTTGAAGAATACGCCCGAAGCCTTCGCGAGAAGTTCGCCGGAACGCTCGTAGGCCGCAATCGTATTCTCGAACGTGGGTGCGTCCGGATTCGCAACGATCGCCTGGATTTCGGCCTTCTGGGCCTCAATGCCGGCCTTTACGGCCGGAACATAGTCTTCCACGGAAATCCGGCTGAAAGGAGCCGTTCCAAAGGGAGTATCCCACGTTTCGCTGAAAATCTTACCGGCCTTGGGCCCGCACGCAGTCATCGCTAATGCCATGGCAAACAAGAGGATTCTTTTCATCTTCATTTCTGGATTTTGACGCTGTTCTCGTCCACAAGGGCGAGCTGGACCGCGCCGTTGTACACGGTGATGATGCCGGTCGCGGAACACTTGGCACCGTCCTCCGCATCGGGATTACCGAGGATGGCCGGATCGATCTCCGTATCCGCAAACTTGGCATAGCCGCTGGTACGGATCTGGACCGGAAGGCCGTCGGGCAGATGGAAGTACTGGCTGGTCGTCACCGCCGTCGCATTGGCCCGGAGGCTCTGCTTCACGGTGAGGCCCACCTGCTCGTCGAAGACGTCGTTCATCCCCTTGTCGGAGGTGCCGCAACTGTCGAAGCAACCCGCATCCAGGTATTCCAGGAACTTGTTCTTGGACATCGCCCAGGTCGTGACCCCGTAGGTTTCGGACGAGCAGAAGACCCGGTTGGTCGAAGCTTTCTTGTCCTTGTAGGGATCCACGTACAGGAGGATGAAGATCCGCTTGAAGTGGTCGGAGGCATAGCTGCCCTTGGCGCCGTACTGGAGGTCGTTGATGGTGACGAGCTGGCCCCAGATTTCGTGGGAATATCCCACTTTCAAGGCTTCGTTCAACTCCGCCTCGGTCACATGGCGCGGCGGGACGGGATCGCCCCAGGCACCGCGGATCACGTGGGAATCAATCAAATACCGGTTGTCCAGATAGGCCGTCTCATACTCGCCGGAAGGATCCTCCACACCCAGTTGCGGCATGCCGTTGTACTGGCCGATGGTGAGCCCGCCGCAGCGGACATAGACGGTCTGTCCCAGCTTGTAGTCGCTGTACAGGGAGGAAAGGCCGATCTTGACGCTGATCACGCCGGTCTCGTCCTGGATGTACAGTTCACGGTAGATGTTCCCGGAATGGTCATCGGAAATCACCTTTCCGGCGATGACCATGTCGTCATCCTCGATCTTGAGGGCGCCGTTGCTCTCATAGAGTTCCTTGAGGTGGGCGATGGTGGACGTCACCTCCAGCTTCGCGGGCTCATACATATAGACGTCACCGTAGGATCCGGTGAAAACCGGTTCCCATTCCTCGCAGGAAGCAAGGGAAAGGGCGACAGCCGCAACAATCAGAATATGCTTTCTCATGGCCTTAGAAACGGAAATAGATGTTCAACATGTAATTGAAGCCGCTCATGTAGAAATACTTCGGGTCGAAGCGGTAGAACATCGCCTTCGAAACGGTATTCTTCACGATACGGGTCTGCTCGTAACCGCCGGTCTTCACCCAGGTGTTGTTCAGCAGGTTCTTCGCATTCAGCGAGAAACCGAGCTGGTACTTCCGCTGGATGTACCAGGACTTGCCGATGGACACGTTCAGGAGCCATGCGGGGTCGAATTTCTCCTGCTCGCACATGTACACGACCTCGAAAGGCGTGACCTCGCGGTCGGGACCGGCTGTCGCGAAGTCCGTCCGGTAGAGCGGGTTCATCGACAGGTAGGAATGGGCGAAATAATCGATGTCGGCATCCACGAACCAGTAGTTCCAGTTCCAGGCGAGGCCCAGGCTCACGGCCAGCTGCGGGGTGGATTCCACATAATGGCGGACAATCTTCCCGTCCGTGCCGGGATGGCTCTTCCAGTACGGGATCACGACTCCGTAGGTATCCTCGACGATGCTTGCGCTGTTGTCGATGGTCTGGTACATCGTCGGATTGGAGGTGTAATAGTACTCGCCGTAACCGATCACGCCCTGGAGGGCCAGGTTCGGGAAGTCGGTAGGGATCTTGAAGCCCATCTCCATGCCCACGTGACGCTCATCGATACCGGTCAGGGCGAAGTTGGTGAAGGAGTTCTGGCTGTCGTCGTAGAAGCTCATCACCTTGGCCTGGTCCATGATGTCGGTGTAATAACCGGTGATCCGGAAATTGTACCCGTTGGACGAAACCTGGTAGTTGACATCGCCGGTCAGGGTCTTGACGGTCGTCAGGCCCGGGGCCAGCTGGTTGCGCGTACGCGGGGACATGAAGGACTGGTTGAAGTTCGGAGCGTCATTGAAATAACCGGCATTGGCATAGAATCGGTGACCGCCCGGCAGGACGTAGTTCAGGTTCACCTTGCCGGCATAGGTCAGGAACGAGGCCACCTTGGACTTGCCATAGGAGCTGATGGGATCGCCGTTCTCGTCATAGGTGGTCACTTCCCGGCCATCAATGACATACGGGGATCCGTCGTCGTTCACGCCCGGGAAAAGGCCCTTGCGGTTCAGGCCGTGACGCCAGAAAGAGGTACGTCCCACCCGACCGCCGGCAGAAAGCTCGAACGGTCCCACGTTCAGTCTTCCGGACAGCCAGCCGTTCCACTTGCGCACGTTGGCGTAATAGTCGTAACCGTATTTGTCACCTACCCGGATCTTCTGGGCGTGACCGTTCGCCGTCCAGTAGGCGAGGTCGTTCTGGGTCATATACGGGAATGCCGCGTAATCACGCTCAGCGAAGGAGTCCATGTTGTAGAAGTAGTCTCCGCCCAGCAGGTCATCCATCTTCTGATAGTACTCGGTCCGGTTGATCTTCGCATCACCGCCGCCGGTCACGGTCAGCCAGCGGAACGGACGCCACTTGAAATTCAGGGCGAAGTTGAGGTCACGCTGGTCCACCCGCCGCTCCTGGAGGGCATACTTGGAACGGCGTTCGCCATCCTCGATGTTCAACTTGTTCACGGCGTACAGACGCGCCCAGTTCACATGGGCGTAATCGGGGCGGTCCTGCATCCAGGCCTCCTGGGCCCAGGCAGCCTTCATCCCGTTGTCGCGGTTATAGTCGTCATCTTCCATGAAGAAATAACTCGGAAGATTGCGATAATAGTCCGGACGCGGATCCTGGGCGTCATACCAGTCAAGGGCCGTGTAGCCGTTCTTTCCGAAGCGGTACAGGACCGTCGCTGCGGCATTGAACGCCTGGGACGGGGTGAAATCGTACTTGAGGATGGCAATGGGCTCGTGCGTCCTGCGGACGCGGGAGTTGCGGACCTTGCCGTTCTGGTAACCCCAGTTGGAGTTGTACATGTTGTCGCCCATCAGGTCATACACCTCCTGGGTGGAAGCATTCTGGGCGCCCCTCTCTCCCGGAGTGCCCATGAAGACGGCTCCAAGCTTGTGGGTGTCGTCAAACTGCTTCTCCACGGCGGCATAGTAGGCGAATGAACGGTAGTACACACCCTTGATCCAGTCATTGCCGCCCAGGCGGGCCGACACGTTGAACGCATACGACCAGCCATTGTCCCGGGGACCGGAAGCGTAGGTCAGCATCAGGCGCAACCGGTACAGCTGGCTGTTGGTGAGCACGCTCCCCCGCCATCCCTTGCGGACGGAAAGGGCATTGACCGGAAGGTTGGTGAGGCCGTTGTAGCCGCCGATGCCGTAGTCCGAGAGCTCGGCTCCGTTCACCGTATACTTCGTGCGGGTGGCCTCGTTGAGGCCGCTCCACAGCGAGAACGGGGAATAACCGGTGATGGCATCGTTCATCTTGACTCCGGCGAGGTAAACGTCCTGGCTTTCCGAGGAATAACCCCTCACCCGGTACCGGACCGAGCTGAAGTTATAGCCCGCCATGTTATTGAACACGTCGTTCTGGCCGAACAGGACCGTCGGGGAATCGCTGTACCCCGTGTCGTCCATGTCGAACTCCACGAGGTTGTCGATGTCCACCTCGCTGACGACCGCTCCACGGGTCAGGGAGAGGGTGAACATGTTCTTCACATAGCCGTCGTTGACGGTGACGTTGACGCGCGTCTCCAGGAAATCCTGCGCCCGGATGACCAGGTCGTAGATACCGTTGTCGAGGTCGGGAATCAGGAACTGTCCGGTCTCGTCGGCCGTGACCGTGGCGACGAGTTCCGTTCCCTGATACAACTCGAGGGCGGCACCGGCGACCGGCGTCCTGTCGGAGCGGCTCACGACCGTTCCCTTGACTCCGCCCGTGAACGTCTGAGCGGAAAGGCCCAGGGCACACAGGACGGCGGCCAGCGCTAAGGTTAGTTTCTTCGTCATATCTGAGGTTACTTGTTACTTACGATGATATAGGTCGGATAGTGGTCGCTGTAGCCGCCGACGAAGGCGCCGTTCGAGAAAGTGCGGAACGGCTGGCCGGCGTACTGGCCTTCCTGCTGGGTCATGAACGGCTGCTGGAAGATGCGTGCATAGTACTTGTTCCGGACGATCGGCTGGATCTTCAGCGTCCCCTTCGGGGCGTTGAGAAGCCGTTCGTTCACAACCAGGATGTCATAGATGTTGTTCTCGCCCCGGTAGTACAGGGAACTGTATCCCGCCTTGAGCATGGACACGAAAGGAGAGAAGAAATCGTCGGGACCTACCTGTTCCGGCTTTTCACGGCCGTGCATGTATACAAACATGCTGTCGTCGGTGGGATTGTCGTTCATGTCGCCCATGGCCACAATCTTGATGCCGGGGAACTCCCGCATCAGACGCATGCTCTCCTCGTACATGATCTCACCACCCCGGGAACGGAGGGCTCCGCTCTTCTCACCCAACCGGGACGGAAGGTGCGCCACGAAGAAGGCGAACATCTCCCCGCCCAGCAGACCGCGGACCATCAGGATGTCACGGGTGCGGAAGGCATCCATCTCCTCTTCGCTCATGCCGAAGTTGATGTCGCTGTCGAACGTGAACGGAATCGCCTTGGACTCCAGGACCGTGAAAAGTTCCGGCCTGTACAGCAGGGCCACGTCCACGCCGCGGCGGTCCGGACCGTCATAATGGACGATCTGGAAATTCGCATCGGCAATGGCAGGCTGGATGACCAGGTCTTCCAGGACGTGCCTGTTCTCGATTTCGGAAACGCCGAGGATGGCGTGATAGGCCTTGTTCTCGTCCCGCATCGCCCGGATGACCCGGGCCATGTTGGAGAGTTTCTTCTCGTACTTGAAGTCGGTCCACTCGTTCGCCCCGTCAGGGAGATACTCGTAGTCGTTCTTCCCTTCGTCGTGGTAGGTGTCGAAGAGGTTCTCCAGGTTGTAGAAACCGATCACATAGCTCTTCTTACCCTGGGCGGAGGCCGAAGCCGGCGCCAGGACCAGAAGGATCGCAAGGGTATAGATCAATCTTTTCATCATCTGCATATTTTTTATTACCACCACCAGCTGACGCCGGCAGGATTCTCTGTCTCAATGGCCTCGGCCGCGGATGCGCCTACGGCCTCGGGCAGGTTCACGAACAGGTTGATGCCCAGTTTTTCTTCCAGGGCGCGGACGGACATGACGGAAGGATGGGTCTTCGTAACCGTCTGGCCGGCAAGCGCCTTGTCGTGATTCAACAGGACTGCGCAGCCCCGGTATCCACCGTTGGCCGCATTCGACTTGCTGTAGGCGAGGACGGCCTTGTAATACGACACGGGCACCTTGATGGTTTTTCCGTCCACATCGCGGGCCGTTTCCGTGCTGCCCTTCACGACACAACCCGTAACGACGTACAAGGTGTCGCACCTGGAAGCCCATCCACGCACCGTTCCTTCCAGCCTGGCCCAGATCTCACCGTTGAAATTGTATTCCTGCGGAGTCATGTTGGTACCATAGAAGGTGGCCTCATTGGCAGCCCGGTTCAGCCGGTCGGCCGAAGGGATCTGGTGCCCGCGGGTCCAGCCTCCCCGGAAGGTCGACGTGACCGTCGGCTGCTTCGAAGCGGGAAGCAGGGGGTCGAGGCCCCAGGCCTCCGAACGGTTGCCGCTTCCCCGGAGGGCCGTATTCAGCGGATAAGCCACCCAGTGGGCCACAAGGGCCTTTTCATCCCAGTAGAAGGAATAGTTCCGGAGTGTCTTGGACCCTACGGTCATGTCGTGCGTATAGAAATACAGGCCGTCATCATCCCGGGTTTCGGGCAGCTCCATCCAGCGGCGCTTGGTGGAAGAGCCTCCGTCCACTTCCGGCTGCGGATCCTCGGAAGGAGCGTTCTGCCGGAGCGTGGCGACGGCTTTGCGGTCACCGCAGGAAAGGGTGATGGATGCCGACCGGGCCTTGTCGTCCGGATTCGCCTCATAGGAAAGGGATACAGCCGCATTGTCACCCGACCCGGAGGCGGGGGTGAACCGCACCCAGGACGCCTCCGAGGAGAGGGTCCAGGAACCGGTCGCCTGTACCTCGATGAACTGGCTGCCCTTCCCGCTGCCGACCTGGGTCTTGGACAGTTTCAGGACGGGAGCCGGCGTCACCGGCACTTCCTTTTCACAGGACACCGTTCCGAGGGACAGCACCGTCAGAAGAGCTGTCCCCAGGAAGCGGAATATGGATTTGTTCGCGTTCAAAGTGGTGATGGTAATGGCGGATTATTCAAACTCGACCGTGATTTTTTCCATCCGGACCTGGCCGTTGTTCGCATGGAGGACCACCTTGGAGGCGGATCCGGTCCACGTCACGGTCAGGGCGGACTTGTCAGCCGTCGCGGAGGCACCGCCTTCCAGGCCCGTCATGTCGAAACAGTAGGAAGAGGTGCCGGCATTCGGCGCACAGCCGATGACGATCTTCTTGATCTTCTTCCCTTCCGCGCTGGCAATGCTCAGGACCGAATTCTTGTACACGCGCACGTGATTCGCATTCGGTGCAACCGGATTCGAGGTGGAAGTGTGCTTGTAATAACCGAGTTTCAGACCCTGGGCCGTGGTACCGAACCCGGTGCCGTAGGTACCGTCCGTATCCGCCGCCCAGGTCTGGGATTCCGCATTCGTCGCGAAGGAGACCGAACTGCCGCCCGGGGTGTCACCGCCGCCGGGCGTACCGCCGCCCACCTTTTCGATGAACCAGGCATACATCACCTCGATCTTGTCCTTGAAGGAGCCCCGATAGCCGCGGATCTTGATCTTGTCGCCCTCTGCGAGGCCCAGCGAGGCGTAGGACTTGTCGTTCTTCGCGCCGTAGCCGAGCTCGGTCGCCGTGAGACCATAGACATAGACCGTTCCGGTCGCGTCCGTGAGGTCGAAGTTGCCGTAGGTCGTGTTGATGGTGCCACCGATCGTACCAACCAGCTCGTAAACCTGCTTGTCGGATTCCGGAGCCGCATTGAAGTCGGCGATGGACACGGCCTTCACGCCGGAAGGCTGCGGTTCGTCACCGCCGCCCACCTTCTCGATGAACCAGGCATACATCACCTCGATCTTGTCATTGAAAGAACCCCGGTAGCCGTGGATCTTGATCTTGTCGCCTTCGTTCAGGCCGAGCGAAGCATAGCTCTTGTCGTTCTTCGCACCATAGCCCAGCTCCGTAGCGGTCAGGCCATACACATACACGGTGCCCGTGGCATCCGTCAGGTCGAAGTTGCCGTAGGTCGTATTGATGGTGCCACCGATCGTACCCACAAGTTCGTACACCTGGGAGTCGGACTCGGGAGCCGCATTGAACTCAGCGATGGTCACCGCCTTCACGTCACCCGTATCCGGGCCCGGAGGCGTGCCGCCGTCGTTCAGGGAATACAGATAGGCCTTTCCGGCCACCGTCTCGGGCGTATTGCCGCGATAGTTCATCAGCTGACCGCAGACGACGACTTCGTCACCCACCTTGATGTCCGTGCCGGAAGTGTACTTCACATTGCCGAGATACAGGATGCGGTAGCAGTAGAACTCGTCGGTCTGGGTACCGTCGTCGGAAATCCAGAACGAGGCGTTTCCGAAGGTGCCGCTCTGACCGAAGGTGCCGTTGTCCGCGATGCGGGAGATCTTGCCCTTCACATACACTTCACCCGTGGTGTCATACTCCGTATTGGACGTCCAGGTAAGGTTCTTGACGGCATTGGCAGCACCGAGGGCGTTGTATGGATCGCTGACGGTACCGGTTCCCTTGGCTTCGCCGGAAGGACCCGGAGGCGTGACACCGCCGCCCGTATCACCGTTCAGGGAGTACACATAAGCCTTGCCGGCCACCGTCTCGGGCGTGTTGCCGCGGTAGTTCATGAGCTGGCCGCAGATGATGACTTCGTCGCCCACCTTGATGTCGGTCTGGCCGCTTTGGAACTTCTGGTTGCCCAGATACAGGACCCGGAAGCAGTAGAACTCACCGGCAGAAGTGCCGTCCTCGGAAATGTAGAACGAGGCATTGCCGAAGGTGCCGCCCTGGGTGAAGGTGCCGTTGTCCGCGATGCGGGAAATCTTGCCCTTCACATACACTTCACCCGTGGTGTCGTAGGTATTATTGTCCGTCCAAGTAAGGGACGCGACAGCCGCCATGGCACCTGCCGGGTTGTACGGATCGTCGAGGGTACCGGTACCCTTCGCCTCTCCGGCCGGCGTGGGAGCGCCACCGTCACTGACACCGTTCAGTTCATACAGGAAGGAACTGCCCTGCACGGTCTCCGGGGTGTTGCCCTTGTAATTGACGACCTTGCCGCATACGATGACCTCGTCGCCCACCTTGATGTCGGTCTGGCCGGCCTGGAATTTCTTGTTTCCGAGGTACAGGATGCGGTAGCAGTAGAACTGGTTGTTCGTGGAACCGTCATCGGAGATGTAGAACGTGGCGTTGCCGAAGGTGCCGCCCTCGGTGAAGGTACCGGCATCGGCGATCTGGGAGATGATACCCTTCACGAACACCGCGTCGGGACTCTGTACATCGGAGCCGAGGGTTTTGACATACTTGTTGACCCCGGCCACGGTGAACGGGTTCTCCAGGGTTCCTACGACCTCCTCGCCCTTCTCACCCGCCTGGGTGATATAGAGGGTCTTGTAATCGTAGTTGATGTTGAACTTGATCTGCTTGGCGCGGTTGTAACCGGCATTTTCCAGGATGGTGACCTTGGCGCTCTGCGCCGAGCCCGTCCCTTCACCGGCATCCGGCGTGACGGCAATCCAGGGAACCTCATCGGCATCCCACTCGATCTCCGCCGTCCAGTCCCGGGTGGCGGTCACGCTGAGGTTGAGGACCGTGAGTTCCTTGTCGGCCGCGAAGGATGCCTTCTTGGTCTCGTTGTCGACCGTGAGTCCCGACCCGTCGATCTTGATGGACGGGAGGTCGTAGTCGGCTTCTTCCTGCCGGCAGCCGGTAAAGAGCGCGGCTGCAGCGGCAAGCAGGGTAAGGAAGCGTGTACTGAATTTCATATGATGGATCATTGGTTATTCGGTTTTACCGTTGAGGGAATACAGGTAGGCCTTGCCGGATACGGTTTCCGGGGTATTGCCCTGGTAGTTCATCAGTTTGCCGTAGATGACCACGTCATCTCCTACCTTGATGTCGGTCTTGCCTTCCGTGAACTTCACGTTCCCGAGGTACAGGGCACGGAACACATAGAACTCGCCATCGCCGGTGCCGTCCGCTGACAGATAGAAGGAGGCGTTGCCGTAAGTACCACCCTCGGTGTAGGTGCCCTTGCTCGCAATCTTGCAAATCTTGCCTTTCACGTACACTTCATCCGTGGATTCGTAATCCGTGTTGCTGGTCCACTTGAGATCCTTCACCGCCGCAGCCGCTTCGGAGGGCGTGTAAGGATTGCCCAGCGTACCCTTTTCGTTGGCACCCGCGATCTTGGTCGCGATGACATTGAGGTACTGGACCCCGTCGTACAGACTGGAACCGTTGTAGTAGCCGGTCACGGTGACGGACTGCCCGTCGAACGCGGCGACGCCGAGGTCATCGACCGGATAGACGATCCTGCCCTGCCTGACTTTGGGATCCACGCCGTCGATCTCCACGTTAAAGTACTTGTCGGACTTCCTGAGGACACCCGTGAACTGGATGTACTCGGCGACGGAGGCCTCGTAGGTGAGCGCCTCG
>ODAI013478122.1_pt1 | contig 10621 bp, 6 predicted proteins | sample 1539321 | NCBI WGS metagenome assembly ODAI01 (sample SAMN02144231, study PRJEB22623) | gut metagenome | biome: sheep rumen | host: Ovis aries | place: New Zealand | reverse complement strand
TGTCACATTATTATAATACATACCGCGCTCGATGAGCTCTTTCGACACATCCAGACGCTCGGCTGATGTCATCATAGACACATCACGGTCGGAATAGCGCGGACGACGGGTATAGGTCATCGTACCGTTGTAGGTCACAGAGGGAGCACCAACCTTACCCTTCTTGGTGGTGATGACGATCACGCCATTACCGGCCTTGGCACCATATAGGGCGGTGGCGGAGGCGTCTTTCAGCACGTTGATCTCATCGATATCATTAGGATTAAGACCAGAGATCGCATTACCAAGCAGGTTAACGAAGTCGGGGTCGTTGAGGTTGTTGGGATCAACGGGCACCGGGTCGTTGAGCACGATACCGTCGAGCACCCATACGGGCTCTCTATTTCCCACGAGAGTTGAAGTACCACGAATCCTGATCTTTGGTGTGGCACCTACCTGACCGGAGTTCTGCATGTAGATCATACCTGGCACATGACCTTCGAGCATCTTATCGATGGTGGTCAGACCGGGGTTCTGTATCTCCGACATTTTAAGTGATGTCACCGAGGAGGTCAACTTGGAGCGGTCGATATCCTGGTAACCGATAACCACCACGTCATCCACATATTCGATGTCTTCTTGCATCTTCACATCGATATTGGCACGATCGCATACAACGATGCGCTCTTTCATACCGATAAAGTTAAAAGTGATTACTTCCTGTTCGGTAGCAGTGATATTGTACTTACCTTCCGCATCTGTAATGGTATGTATCTTACTGTCACGTCCACGAACAGAGACACCAGGTAGTGGGTCGTTGTTGAAATCTGTCACGACGCCATAGACATGGATGAGTTTCCCTTTTTGCGGTGATCTGATCACACATACATCATCTTGCCAAGAGGCTTCCAACTTCAGTTTCGGTAAGATACGGTCGAGGAACGCCTTGACGGTCTCATCGTTTGAAGTGGCGGTTACACGACTTGCGTTTTTTACCACAGGGGAATTGTAAACAAATTTCACTCCTGTTTTCTTCTTGATTGTTTGAAGAACATTCTCCAATTTCTCATTAGTGAATGTTTCGCTAAAACGTTGTTGCTGAGCCATTGCCAGTATCGGCAATAGCATAAGTAACAAGAAACATAGTTTTCTTTTCATAGGTTAATGTTAATATGTTAATAGGATAGTGTTATCGTTTTTCCATTTATCTTATATTCTATCAGACCCGTCATCTGGAGCAGTTTCATGAATTCCTCCACATTCTTAAACCGCGAGCATTCGCCCGTGAACGACATATCTCGAAGATAGTCGTCAGAATACACTATACGTACATCATACATACGCTCTATGTCGCTCAATACATCTTCAAGTCGCTCATCATTAAAATAGATGATGCCATCCTTCCATGCCGTGAAGCGATGAGTGTCAACCTGTTGTACCACGGTGGAGGTAGCTCCTGGTTCCTGCACAACCTGTTCACCGGGATGCAACACTGTTGTCTCGTTGTTGGTTGTATAGGTGACACTTCCCGAAACGAGTGTGACACTGGTTGTCTCACCGGCATAGTCTCGCACGTCAAAGGTAGTGCCCATCACCTTGACCATGCCATGAGAGCAATGTACCATGAAGGCATTACCCGTATGTGCCACATCAAAGAAGGCTTGACCTGTTACAGATACCTGTCTGTCACCATTAAACGAGAGCGGGAAAGATAAGGTTGTCTCTGCGTTGAGCCACACATGGGTGCCGTCACTCAGAATCAAGTCATACTGCCGTCCGCGAGGTATGCTCAGTTTGACAAGTTCTTCCTCATGTCCGCCTTTCACGGAGATGGTATTCCCCTTGGTAATGATACTTGCATCTCCAAGTGCCGTTCCACCTTCTGACAGCACGACCACCTTTCCATTGGGCAGTTGTAGTTTGGGTTCTAAGGATGAATAAAAAGGTATTTTCTTTGGTTGTGTAGCCTCAGCAGCAGACTGCTCCATAGTCTGCCCCTCCTTATTTACAGCCATTACACCCTTGTCCTCAACATCCTGTCGTGATATGTTCACAAAGACGAAGATGGCGGTTATAACGGCGGCAGCCAACAAAGAATAAGTGATGGCCATCTTGCGATGTTTCTTGGCACGCAGTCGTGTCTTGATAGTGTTGATGAACGAATCATATGCTTGGTCAGGATCATAGCTTTCAAGTCTTTTCAGATGAGTGGCGGCGTCTCCATGCTGATATTCCTCGTAAAGCTCCCTAATATGTCTGTCGTCATGCTCATTTACACGATCAGCGACGATGTCCTCAATGACTTTCTCAAATCTATCTTGGTCAGTAATCATAATAACACTTCTCCTTTAGGTTTTTACATCCATATAATGCAATAATCCAGAAAAGTACTATTCAAAGAAATAAAAAAGATGTTTGAGAAAAATTCCCTTTACAGAAGCATCCAAAGAGGAGAGGTGTTAACGTGGTTTCGCAGTTCATCGATTGCTTTTGCCTTGGTGTTCTTAACAGTGCTGATGGAGATATTCAAATCTTCCGCGATTTCCTTTATCGACTTGCCCTCGATGGTCTTCATGATGACCATCTTGCGTCGTTCGCTCAATTGTTGGATACCAGTCCACAGTCGGCGATACATCTCCTCGCGGATGGATACGGCAAAATCTTCATCCGTCCACCCCTGTTTCTCGATGATATCATGATCTGCAGCCGACGAGTGGAAGTTGACGATGTTCTTTTTTGAACGATGAATGGAAAGACAGTTCTTATAAACAGCACGATACAGATAATATGTAAGGTGACGGGTATCGTTGAACATGACTTGCTTATGCCAGATTTTCAAAAAAGTCTCTTGCACGATATCCTCCGCCTCGTAACTATTATCAACATAATTCTCGGCAAAGCTGCACAAGGCAGAATAGAAACAATGGAAGAGAACCTTCCATGCCCCCTCATCTCTCTCGTTAATTTTCAATATGTCTAAATCTGTATCAGCCAAGCAATAATTCCTGTTAAGTTGGTTACAAACGTAATCAGAATACAAAAGTAACAAAAAAAAAACACAAAAGAGGAAAAAGGCACAATTCAAACTTAAGAATTAACAAAAATTTGTAATCACCCCAGCATTTAAATCCAAAGAATACGGACAAATACACTGTTCATCCCATTGATAATGGCGCGATAGAAATGGTTTTCGTGTGAATACTCCGTTCAATTACAGTTGTGGAAGAGTGTTTTAACCAGCTCGGTAGTGTTTAATTACAGCAAACACACAACAAATCATATAAAAGTTGAAAGGACCTCGTCTCACGACGGAGTCCTTTCAGTGTTTCATCATTATTTAAGAGAGAGTAATATTATAATACTATAATATAATTATTCATTATAGTTAAGTTCAACCAGTATAAGAGTTATCACAACTATCATCCTTGTTTCTATTAATAATACGCAGAAACTATAAAAAAGGGTACATCACCCTATATTGTTTTAAAATATATTAACGAAAATATATATTTAAATTGTATCGAGGATGCTATTACATAAATAAAAACGCAACAAGAATTGCAATTTCAGTGATACAATTCTTGTTGCGCAGTAAAACTGTTTATTCCTTAATTATTCAGCGATAATTGGTTTGTATTTCGGAACAAGTATCTTCATAATCACCCATCCAATGAGATAAGCAACAGCACAGATACAGAAAATAATCATGTATCCTGCCGGTTTTCCTTCAAAGCCCATAAAAGTAAAGGCTGAACCTTGTTGCTCTGCATAGGTGAAAAGAGCGCCAGCACCCTTGTTGATAAGGAAAGAGCCCACACCACCGGCCATACCACCAATACCAGTAATAGTTGCGATGGTCGATTTTGGGAACATGTCGCCAACAGTAGAGAAGATGTTTGCTGACCAGCTTTGGTGAGCAGCGCCCAAGATACCAATCAATATGATGGGGAACCATGGTGTGTTGAATATACCACCTAAAGGCTGTGCGAACAAACCGAGCAGCGGGAAGAACGCGAAAATCAACATAGCGCGCATACGTCCTGCATAAGGATTCATGCCACGATTGATGAAGAAGGTTGGCAGTTTACCACCAAGAATGCTCAACATTGTGATGAGATAAAGTACAAAAATAAGCACCATTCCCTCTGTATCGGTCGGGTTGATATTAAACTGAGATTTCAGATAGGCAGGAGTCCAGAATAGGAAGAACCACCATACGCCGTCGGTCATGAATTTACCCACAATGAACGACCAAGTCTGACGGTAAGTGAAGCATTTTGCAAAACTGATTTGTGGGCCTTCGTCGTTTGCATCTTTCGGATCTTGGTCTGTTTCAACATCCTGATTGATATATGTGAGTTCAGCGGTATTAACCTTCGGGTTCTGGTTGGGTTTCTTGTAAAGAAGAATCCAGAACAGCATCCATACATATCCTAATGCACCGATGACAATAAATGCCATTTCCCATCCAAACAGTTTAGCAAGCACAGGAATGGTAAAGGGAGCAATCAAAGCACCCACAGATGCACCACTGTTGAAGATGGCAGTTGCATAAGCACGGTCTTTCTTGGGGAAATACTCTGCTGTCACCTTAATAGCAGCAGGGAAGTTTCCAGCTTCACCAAGTGCGAGCACACATCTAGCACCAAGGAACAGCCATACACTGACTGTTGCTATTGTCAGTCCTGCATCGGCAGCGCCTGAGTTTTGGAATGCCCTAAGTCCTTCTTTAGCACTTTCAAATCCAACCAGCCAGTCGCCCGTTACTATTCCACTTGTTGCAATTCCACAGAAAGCATGCAAAACGGCACCTGTGCTCCAAACGAAGATAGCCCAAAGATATCCTTTACGTGTGCCCATCCAGTCAACGAACTTACCGGCAAAAAGCATACAAAGTGCATAGACAATAGAGAATATTGCCGTAATAGTTCCATAGTTGTCATCACTCCAACCAAATTCTTGTTGGATACCTCCGTCACCGGGATAAGTAAGAGAAAGGACTTGTCTGTCCATGTAATTCACTGTTGTAGCCAAAAACAACATGGCACAAATCACCCAACGATAGTTGGTCATTTTAGTAGTTTGTACTGAGCTCATTGTCTATAAATTTTAATTTGTTTTGAGTTTCGAAAAATATGTTGCAAAAATAATAAAAAAAAATGAAAGCAGACATAGAATCAGAAAGATTTTTCATATCAGTCCTGATAATACACCCTCTTCACTCGATTACTGATACCTGTCAGCACTTCATAGGGAATCGTGCCCAAACAATCTGAAAGGACTGTCACCGGCAAGTGTTCGCCGAAGATTTCCACCGTATCGCCCTCTTTGCACGCGATGTCGGTGACATCTATCAAGGCCACATCCATACATATATTCCCCACATAAGGTGCTTTCTCGCCATTAACGAGACAATAGCATCGGCCGCATCCCAGATGTCGATTCAGACCGTCTGCATAGCCGATTGGAATGGCAGCGATGACACTATCGCGCGTGAGACGGCCCTTTCTGCTATAGCCAACGGTCTCATCAGCAGGCACGTGGCGCAGTTGCAGGATGGTGGTCTTGAGTGTAGACACGGTATGCAGTATTTGATTATCACGCGGATTCACTCCGTAAAGACCTATTCCCAGCCTACACATATCCATCTGCCTCTCCGGGAAATGCTCAATGCCCGCAGAATTGTCCATGTGGCGTAATATAGTATGTCCGAATGCGGCTTGCAGTTTTTTGCTTCCAGCATCGAACAACTCGAACTGGTGAGCAGAGAACTGGTCAAAGTCGTCAGAATCACTTCCCACGAAATGTGAAAAGACGGATTTCGGAATAACTGCCTGCTGATGTTTGAGCCGGTCAATCAAATCATCCAGATCTGTTTGTGGATTGAATCCCAGCCGGTGCATGCCTGTATCCAACTTGATATGTACAGGCCACCCCGTGATACCTTCTTTCCGGGCAGCCTTTATCAGTGCATCAAGCAAGCGGAATGAATAGATCTCCGGTTCAAGGTCATAATCAAACATGGTTTTGAACGCGGTCATCTCAGGATTCATAATCATGATATTGCTGGTGACACCTGCCTTTCGCAAGGTGACACCCTCGTCTGCCACCGCCACGGCAAGATAATCCACGCGATGATCTTGTAGGGTCTTGGCTATTTCAACGGCTCCGGCACCATATCCGTCGGCCTTGATCATGCAAACCATTTTCGTCTCACGCTTCAAAAACGACCTGTAATAGTTCAAGTTTTCTACAAGCGCGTTGAGGTTTACCTCAAGAATGGTCTCGTGTACCTTCTTTTCCAACTGTTCCGTAATCCGCTCAAACTCGAACCGGCGTGCTCCTTTCAACAGGATAATCTCATTGCGAAGTTCACGGAATGCTGACGACACGAGGAATTCATCTGTCGTTTTGAATGCATGTATCTCAATAGAGCCCAGTCGGTTCGCATGAGAAGACAGGTATTCGGATATTTCATTGCCAATGCCGATGAACTTATCCACTCTCCGGCCCTCCAGCAGTTGTATCACTTTGTTATACAACGATTCTGTCGTTTCGCCGCTTTGGTCGATGTCGCTCAATACAAGTGTCGTGCGTTGTCTCTTTGCCGACTCGCCGTTTTCTGCGTTTCCGCCGCTCACTTCCTCTCTTCGGTTCATGAAATCGACTGCTATGCTGAGTGAATTCACATCCGAATTATATGAATCATTAATCAACGTGCAGCCACGCTGTCCCTCTTTCACTTCCAGTCGCATGGCAACGGCCTCAAGAACAGGCATCCGTTCTGCCAGTTCTTCCATGGTAATGCCCAGTTGCAATGCCGTGACGGCACATGTAACCGAATTGTCAACCGAAGCCTCATCGATGAACGGAATCACATAACTGCCCTTAATACCTTTATATATATAATAGACCTTCGTGGAAAGGGAGGACGTCTCTGTACGCTCCAGATAGAAGACCGCGTCTCTGTTCTCTCTTGACCAAGTGAGTTTTTCACCTTGATAGCCGCTTCTTCGCATGCACCGGCTCACGACGGCGTCATCCGAACAGTAGACAACGGCTGAAGTGTCATGGAACAACTGCAGTTTCTCAGTGCATTTCTCATCCATTGAGCGGAAGTTCTCCTGATGAGCACTTCCCAGAGAATTGAACACGCCTATCGTGGGCTGAATGATATCGCGCAGCGCAAGCATCTCACCGGGTTCGCTGATACCGGCCTCAAACAGTCCCACCCGCGTATTCTCATTGAGCAGCCATACTGACAATGGCACACCGATCTGTGAATTAAAACTCTTGGGCGACCGCGTCACCGACAGCGGTTCTGTCTGTTGTTTGCATTCAGCATCTCGCGAAAGTCCCACTCCCGACAGCAACTGATAGAGCCACTCCTTCACGATTGTCTTGCCATTGCTGCCAGTGATGCCCACAATGGGTATGTTGAATTCGTCACGATGGCGCTCTGCCAGCCTTTGCAAAGCCTCCAACGGCTTCACCACTTTCAGGAAATTGGCCAAGGGGTAGACCACTTCTGCATGATCAGGCAGTGTCTCGACAACAAAATTATGCACTCCCCGACGATACAAGTCGCCAATATACTTGTGTCCGTCGTTTCTGTTTGTCTTCAGGGCAAAGAAAAGCGTTTCTTCGGGAAAACACAAAGACCTGCTGTCGGTAAGCAACCATCTGATGGCTGCTTCCTGATTTCCATATCGACGCGCCCCGATTAATGTTGTTATTTTTTCAATTGTATAAGTCATTTTACTTGTATGACATTTGAAAAACCTTGAATTTGAATGCAAAGATAAACTATCAAATTGACATCTCCAAACTTTCAGTTGAATTTATCGGAATAATCTGTTTGAAAGGGCTGTCACGACAAAGGTGACCAAACACAACAGAAGCACTATTATGAAAAACAGATGATATCCAATGAGCGACTGCAAGATTCCTGCCAGCATTGTGGGTATCATCATGGAAAATGCCATGATGGCTTTGGCAAGCGTACGGTGGGAATCATTCACCGAGGGCTGGCTCACCTTGTTGAGCATTGACAGGTAGAAGGCAAAGCCGACGCCGTAGCCCATCTGCTCCACGAACAGCCACAGACTGATGAAAGCCAGGTTCTCTGGCTGCAGATAACTCAAGACGACATACCCCACATCGGGCAATGTCATTGCGCATGCCATCCACCACATCCAGCGGCGCAGTCCGTCGCGATGCAGCACCCGGGTTCCAAATACATTTCCTATGGTAAGTCCGATGACGGCTACGGTACCCATCACCAGTCCGTACTCCTGCGGCGACAAGCCAAGTCCGCCATTATGCATGCTGTCGAGCAGGAAAAGTATGCTCATTTTCCCGAGAAGCGCTTCGGGAAGACGGAAGAACACAAGAAAGAGGAGTATGGTTGTGGCAAGCGGTTTGGAAACAAAAGAATTCCAACTGATTACACATTCATCCCATACCTGCCTCAACCCCACCCGCTGTCTTTGGATGTTTTTGTCGTTAGGGAGCGCATAGAGATGATAAAGGAAAGCAGCCAGCAGTAGTCCGGCAACAATATAAAACACCAGGCTCCACGAATAGCGAATGCTGTTGCGATAGAGCACCTGAATGTTTCCTGCAAGCATCACAAGCACTCCCTGTCCCACCACCTTGGCCAGTTTCTCGGAAATCGTCCTGACGAGTTGCCGCCGTTGCATCACAACATCATTGCCGGCATCGCCCCGTTCTGCCGATGCCCTCCGGTATAATGTGCCCAGGGCCTCGTTATGGACAGCGCTGGAGAAAGCGAAAAGCCACAAAAGGAACAGCGATCCTTGCAGCCATGATTCTGCTGGTATGGTAAAAGCCATGCCGCCGATGCCTGCACCGAGAAGCAATTCTGTCAACATCAGCCACCATCGGCAGTTGTGCAAGCGGTCAACAAAGGGTTTCCACAAAGGTTTTATCACCCATGGCACGTAGAGCCAAGCCACATAAAAGGTGATTTCCGAGTTTTCAAGCCCCAACTGTTTGAAGAGAATCACCGACAACGTCATGACAACCACCTGCGACATCCCCTTTGTGAAATACAAAGAAGGAAGCCACCGAATAGGATTTGCATAGCGTTCTCGTCTCACCATGTGATTATTTCTTTTTCCCGAATTCCGGATCAATCTTGATAAACATGCACACAACAAATGTGGCCAGACAGCAAATAATCGTCCACACGAAGAAATGACGGTAGCCAAGTGTCTCTTGTAACCATCCGGCAACCATTCCCGGCAACATCATGCCCAATGCCATGAATCCCGTACAGATGGCATAATGAGAGGTTTTGTGCTCACCTTCAGAGAAATAAATGAGATAAAGCATATAAGCCGTGAAGCCGAAACCATAGCCGAACTGCTCGATAAACACGCACACATTCACCGCCCACAAACTGTCTGGCTGCACGTAACTCAGATAGACATACACCAAGTCGGGCAGCGTGATGGCACATACCATGGGCCAGAGCCATTTCTTCAGTCCGCCCTTTGAGGCAGCGATGCCGCCAAGAATGCCACCGATGGTCAGTCCGATGATGCCCACTGTGCCATAAACAAAGCCTACCTGCTCCGTTGTCAGTCCCAGTCCGCCCTTGTCAATAGGGTCGAGCATGAACGGCGTGATAAGTTTCACCAACTGTGCTTCAGGCAAACGATACAGCAACATGAAAAGAATGGCTACGAGCGCATGCTCTTTTTTAAAGAACGACTTGAATGTCTCAAAGAACTCACCGATGATATTGGCCGCCGTTACGTTCTCTATAGGGTGGTCAGAAGCAGGTTTGGGAAGCACCCAACCGTGATAAACGCCCATGAGAAGGAAGAATGCCGAGAGAATGGCAAACACCACCGTCCATGCAAACGGAATGCTGCCCGAGGATTCTTCCAGATGACCGGCTATGATAACCAGCAGTCCTTGGCCAGCCACGGTGGCAATGCGATAGAACGTGCTGCGTATTCCCACGAACAAAGACTGCTCGTGGTCGGAAAGCCCGTGCATATAAAAGCCGTCGGCTGCAATGTCATGGGTTGCAGAAGTAAAGGCAACGAGCCAAAAAGCCGCCAAGGTCAACTTGAAAAACAGCGATGTCGGCAGCGCAAAGGCAATGCAGGCAAAGGCAACGGCTATGAGTATCTGCATGGTGACCGTCCACCACCTCTTGGTTTTCACCAGGTCCACAAACGGGCTCCAGAACGGTTTGATCACCCATGGCAGATAAAGCCACCCGGTATAGAGGGCGATATCTGTATTGGAGATGCCCAGTTTCTTGTACATGATTACCGCAATGGTCATCACCGCTACATAAGGGAGTCCCTCTGCAAAATAGAGCGTGGGAACCCATGACCACGCTGAACGTTTCTTCTCCATATTATTCATCTGCTTTCTTCAACTCTGCTATTTATAAATTTTCTTCACCTCCGCACCTTGATAATAGTGCAGCAATATCTCGTCGTATGAATAGCCCTTCTCGCCCATCACAGCAGCACCGATCTGACACAAGCCTACGCCATGTCCCCATCCTGCACCTTTCAGTACAAACTTCTGCGGTATGCCAAGAATGAAATCCCTTGACTCCACCTCGAAGGCACTGCTATAGAGATGCGTTTCACTC
>ODAI012252449.1_pt1 | contig 10621 bp, 10 predicted proteins | sample 1539321 | NCBI WGS metagenome assembly ODAI01 (sample SAMN02144231, study PRJEB22623) | gut metagenome | biome: sheep rumen | host: Ovis aries | place: New Zealand | reverse complement strand
CTCGACGCTATCGAGATGGCACACCGCCACGGTTACACCACCGTGACCAGCCACCGCAGCGGTGAGACTGAGGACACCACTATCGCCGACATCGCAGTTGCTACCAACAGCGGCCAGATCAAGACCGGTTCCCTCAGCCGTACCGACCGTATCGCCAAGTACAACCGTCTCATGAAGATCGAGATCGAACTCGGAGACGAGGCTCGTTACGGATACAAGAAGCTTAAATAAGCTTTCAGACTTTTCAGCATAGGCGGCCGGGATGTTCCCGGCCGTTTGCCGTTTGAGGGCTCTCTTTGTCCTATAAGATGTTTTTTCGGACAACCAGCCGAAAAAATGTCTATATTTGTACGTTTCCGGCCTCCCTGAAGGTCAGGAAAACAAGAGATACGATTAAAACCTTACGCCATGTCAAATATCACAGGACGGATTTCCCAGATCATCGGCCCGGTCGTAGATATACATTTCGATTTCCCGGACGGAGAGAGCAAACATCTCCCAAGGATTCATGATGCCCTAGTCGTGGAGAGACCCAACGGCAAAAAGCTCGTTGTCGAGGTCCAGCAGCATATCGGAGAGGATACCGTAAGGACAGTGGCCATGGATTCTACGGACGGATTGCGTCGTGGAATGGTTGCGGTCAATACTGATGCCCCTATTTCCATGCCGGTCGGAGCACAGATAAGGGGAAGGGTCATGAATGTTACCGGGGACAGCATAGACGGATTGGGTGAGATGAGTATGGAGGGAGGACTTCCCATCCACAGGGAACCCCCGAAATTCGAAGACCTCACAACATCGCAGGAGGTTCTCGCCACCGGTATCAAGGTCATTGATCTTCTTGAGCCTTATCTGAAAGGCGGAAAGATCGGCCTTTTCGGAGGAGCTGGTGTAGGAAAGACTGTCCTTATCAAGGAGCTTATCAACAATATCGCCAAGAAGCATAACGGATTCTCGATTTTTGCGGGAGTGGGAGAGAGGACCAGGGAAGGTAACGATCTTCTCCGTGAGATGATCGAATCCGGTGTCATCCGCTATGGTGACGAGTTCGTCAAATCCATGGAAGAAGGCAAATGGGACCTTTCCAAGGTCGACAAGGCCGAGCTTGAGAAATCACAGGTTTCCATGGTGTTCGGACAGATGAATGAACCCCCGGGAGCACGTTCTTCAGTGGCCCTTTCCGGTCTTACCCTGGCAGAGTCTTTCCGTGATTCCTCGGGAGATGCCGGTCCAAGGGATATCCTTTTCTTCATAGACAACATCTTCCGTTTCACCCAGGCGGGTTCCGAGGTGTCGGCCCTTCTTGGCCGTATGCCTTCAGCTGTGGGTTACCAGCCTACCCTCGCCACTGAAATGGGACAGATGCAGGAAAGGATCACTTCCACAAAGAACGGATCAATCACATCGGTTCAGGCTGTGTATGTGCCAGCCGATGACCTTACTGACCCTGCTCCTGCTACGACATTCTCCCATCTTGACGCAACGACGGTTCTCAGCAGAAAAATAACCGAGATGGGTATCTATCCTGCGGTAGACCCGCTCGAGTCCACATCCCGTATCCTCGATCCCAACATCGTAGGTCAGAAGCACTATGATGTGGCCCAGAGGGTGAAGCAGATTCTTCAGCGCAATAAGGAGCTTCAGGACATCATTTCCATCCTCGGTATGGATGAACTTTCGGACGAGGACAAGCTTACTGTAAACAGGGCAAGAAGGGTGCAGAGGTTCCTTTCCCAGCCTTTCTTTGTCGCTGAACAGTTTACGGGTGTTCCCGGCGTCATGGTGGACATAGAGGATACGGTAAAAGGCTTCGAGATGATATTGGACGGAGAGGTTGATTACCTGCCCGAGCAGGCATTCCTCAATGTCGGTACCATTGAAGATGCAATTGCCAAGGGCGAGAAGATTCTTGCTCAGGCAAAGTAACGGCAAACATTTTTCTCTTCGATTATGGCTGACATTCTTCTCGATATAGTGACTCCCGAAGAAAATATCTTCTCACAGAAGGTGGATGACGTCACAATGCCCGGTGTCATCGGTAGTTTTGAGGTGCTGCGTAATCACGCACCACTTATCACTTCCTTGACCGAGGGGGATATCGTGTATACCATAGGGGGAGAGAAAGGTTCAATTCATATAAAATCCGGATTCGTGGAGGTCCTGGACAACAAGGTAAGTATCTGTGCGGAGGTATAGATTATGAGGAGATTGAAGCTGATAATTCTTCTGGTGTCGGTGTTTCTCTTGCCGCTCTCTTCAGGAGTACTGCGTGCTCAGGAAGCTGAGGGTGGTGAGGATATCGACGTCTCTGAAGTGATTTTCGGTCATGTGGGTGATTCTTATGAATGGCACATCACTTCCTGGAAAGACAAGTCCATAGCCATTCATCTTCCCGTAATCGTCCATAGCGGAACTTCCGGTTGGCACGTTTTCTCTTCCAAACATCTGGAACACGGGAAGGAGTACAAAGGCTTCCATATAGATTCAGAATCGGGGAAGATAGTGGAGAGTGACGGGAAGCGTCCCTTCGACATCTCCATCACCAAGAATGTGCTGTCGCTCATGATGAGCAGCCTGCTTCTTCTTGTTGTGATTCTTCTGACCGCAAGATGGTATAAGAAGCACGACGGCGTCAATGAGGCTCCAAGAGGCATTGCGGCCTTTGTGGAACCGTTGGTGATGCTGGTTCATGATATCGCCAGGGACAGTATAGGGGAAGAGGATTACAGGCGTTTCTCGCCTTACCTGTGCATGGCCTTCTTCTTCATCCTTCTGAACAACTTCCTCGGCATTGTGCCTTTCTTCCCGGGAGGAGCCAATCTCACAGGAAATATCGCCATTACGCTGGTATTGGCGCTTTGCACCTTCTTTACGGTCAACATATTCGGAACCAAGCATTATTACAAGGAGATATTCAATCCCGATGTGCCTGTCTTCCTGAAACCGATTATGCCCATAATCGAAGTGTTCAGCGCCATAATGAAGCCGCTTTCGCTTACGGTGCGACTTTTCGCGAACATGCTTGCCGGACACATCATGATCCTCAGCATCGTCTGCGTAATCTTCATAATGGCGAAGTACGGAGCCGTACTTTTCGGCTCGATAAGCCTCATTTCTGTTCTTCTCGGAGTATTCCTGGATGCACTTGAATGCCTGGTGGCCTTCATTCAGGCATATGTGTTCACAATGCTCTCCGCCATTTATATAGGACTGGCAAGGCAGAAGTAGGAAGCATGACAGAAAAAATTAAATGATATATAAACTCTAAAATTCAAAAGTTATGATCAGCATGGTTATTCTTCAGGCGGTTGCCGGAGCAGCTCTCGGCAAGATCGGTATCACTTTCGGTGCCGCATTAGCAGCTTTCGCAGCCGGTTTCGGAATCGGCAAGATCGGTCAGGCCGCAATGGAGGCTATCGCACGTCAGCCTGAGGCTGCAGGCAGCATCCGTTCCACTCTCATCATCGCTGCCGGTATGATCGAGGGAGCATCCCTCTTCGGAATCATTGTCTGTCTTCTTGCCTTGTTCAGATAGCATATGAACCTGGTTACTCCTGACAGCGGCCTCCTGTTCTGGATGGTCCTTATCTTCGGTATCGTCTTCTTCCTTCTGTGGAAATTCGGGTTCCCGGTTATCACGGACATGGTGGAGAAGAGGACCCGTCATATAGACGAGTCCCTCCGCCTGGCAAAGGAAGCGGAAGAGAGGGTGAGGAATATAGCCGATGAACAGAACGCCCTTATTGAAAAGGCCCGTGCGGAGCAGAACCGCATCATCAAGGAAGCATCCGTGATGAAAGAACAGATTCTGCAGAACGCAAGGGAGCAGGCCCAGGAGGAGACGGCGCAGATTCTTCAGAAGGCCCGTACGGAAATCGCGGCCGAGAAGGAGAGCGCACTCAGGGATATCCGTAAGGAAGTTGCACTTCTTTCAATCGGTGTGGCTGAAAAGGTAGTCCGCCGTGAACTGTCCACCGACAAGGCGCAGACAGCGTATGTTGACACCCTTGTAAATGAACTGATGGACAACATTCCAACCGGAAAAGAGAATTAAGACAGGTCAGGTGACATGAATACGGGAATTATCTCATCCAGATATGCAAAGGCACTTCTCCGCTTCAGCAGCGAAGAAGGGGATTCCGAGAAAACCTGTTCCCAGGCTATGACCCTGGAGAAGGCTTTCAAGGATTTGCCGGAATTGCGCCAGATCATGAGTGATCCGGCTGCTGTCAGCATGGAGGATAAAATGTCCCTCATGGTTTCCGCTTTGGGAGATGAGCCCATGACCGGGTCCCTGAGAAAATTCCTGGAGCTTGTCCTCAGGGCAGGCAGGATAGACGATATCCGTTTCATTCTCCGTTCCTTCATCAACCAGTATTTCAAGTCGAGGAATATAAGGTTCGCCACGATTGTGACGGCAAGTGAGCCCGATCCTTCCCTCGTGGAGAAGATACGTACTGCTGCAAAGCAGCGCCTCGGTGGAGAAATCATGATTGAAACGAAGGTGGATCCGTCGATTATCGGCGGAATCATATTTACCGTGGATGACTTTAGGGTTGATTCCAGCGTGAAGACTCAGTTGGAGACCCTGGCGAAAGAGTTCACGGACAGAAATAAACGCATAGTTTAGTTGTTATGGCGCAGAATACTATAAGGCCGAGTGAGATCTCGGATGTGCTGCTTTCGCAGCTTAAGTCGATAGATATCTCGGTCAAATACGAAGAGGTCGGACAAGTCCTCCAGGTCAGCGACGGTGTGGCCAGGATATATGGTCTTGTCAACGCGGAGGCGGGAGAACTGCTTGAGTTCGAGAACGGCATCATGGCCGTTGTCATGAACCTCGAAGAGGATAATGTCGGAGCCGTCCTTCTCGGTCCCACGGATCAGGTGAAGGAAGGCATGACCGTCAAGAGGACAGGCAGGATAGCCTCCATCAATGTCGGCGAATCCATGGTCGGAAGGGTAGTCGATCCTTTGGGCAATCCTCTGGATGGCCTCGGAGCGATAGAAGGAGAACTTACCGAGATGCCTCTTGAAAGGAAGGCTCCCGGAGTCATTTTCCGTCAACCCGTAAATGAACCTCTCCAGACAGGCCTCAAGGCGATAGATGCCATGATTCCTATAGGAAGGGGCCAGAGGGAGCTTATCATCGGTGACCGTCAGACCGGAAAGACGGCCATTGCCATAGACACAATCATAAACCAGCGTTCGGAGTTTCTCAAAGGTAAGCCCGTATACTGTATCTACGTTGCCGTAGGACAGAAGGGAAGTACCGTTGCAAGTATAGTTGATACCCTTCGCGCCAAAGGGGCCATGGACTATACCATCGTTGTCGCCGCAACTGCAGCTGATCCTGCTGCATTGCAGTATTTCGCACCATTCGCCGGTGCTGCGATAGGCGAGTACTTCAGGGATACCGGAAGGGCTGCGCTTGTCGTTTATGACGATCTTTCGAAGCAGGCCGTGGCATATAGGGAGGTGTCCCTTATCCTTCGTCGTCCTTCAGGACGTGAGGCTTATCCGGGAGATGTTTTCTACCTCCACTCAAGACTTCTGGAAAGGGCTGCCAAGATCATCGGCCAGCAGGAAGTCGCCGAGCAGATGAACGACCTTCCCGAGTCCCTTAAAGGAAAGGTGAAGGCAGGCGGTTCCCTTACTGCTCTCCCCATCATCGAGACTCAGGCAGGTGATGTCTCCGCATACATCCCGACCAACGTGATTTCAATCACCGATGGTCAGATTTATCTTGAGTCAAGTCTTTTCAACCAGGGATTCAGACCGGCAATCAACGTCGGTATTTCAGTTTCCAGGGTCGGTGGAAGTGCCCAGGTGAAGAGCATGAAGAAGGTCGCCGGAACCCTTAAGATCGACCAGGCACAGTACAACGAGCTCGAAGCCTTCTCCAAGTTCTCTTCGGATATGGACAAGGTTACGGCCATGGCTATTGACAAGGGAAGAAAGAATAACCAGCTGCTTATACAGCCCCAGTACAGCCCTCTTCCCGTAGGGGAGCAGATAGCCGTCCTCTACTGCGGAACCAAAGGCCTGATGAGAGATATTCCCGTTGACAAGGTAAGGGATTTCCAGTCAATTTTCCTTGACAGGATGAGAGCTTCCCATAAGGAGGATGTCCTTGATGTCCTTGCGTCAGGAAAGATTGACGAAAACGTATCAGCGATTATTGAAAAGGAAGCGGCGCAGATAGTTTCTTCGCTCGCAAACGCATAGTGACATGCCATCCCTCAAGGAAATAAAGGGCCGTATCGCATCGGTCAACAGTACACTGAAGATCACTTCAGCGATGAAGATGGTGGCTTCCGCCAAGCTCCGCAAGGCGCAGAACGCCATCGGAAACATGGTCCCTTACCAGAAGCGTCTCAGCGGTATCCTTTGCAATCTGATGGGAAGCGCTGATGCCGAGGGTGTGTTCACTACTCCCAAGACCGAAATCAGGAAAGTCGCTCTCGTATGCTTCAGTTCCAACAGTTCTCTTTGCGGAGGATTCAATGCCAATGTCATAAGGGAAGCCGGTAAAGTAATTGACGAATACCGGAAAGAAGGCGTGGAGGTCACCGTATACTCCATAGGACGGAAGATGGCCGAAGCGATGAAAAAGAAAGGATATCCTTCTCCGGAGGATTATTCTGACTTGAGTTCGGAGCCGAACTATTCCGGTGCTGCAGCTGTCGGGCAGATGCTCTCCGATGCTTTTGTCGATGGCACGTACGATAAAGTTGAGCTCATCTACAATCATTTCAAATCCACGGCATCCCAGCCTACGGTCAGGGAAACCTATCTTCCCCTCACGGTGGAATCACAGGCTGAATCTGCAGCTGACATCGATTATATAGTCGAACCTGACCGCCAGACCCAGATCGATCTTCTTCTTCCGAAGGTTGTCCTTCTCAAGATATATACTGTATTGCTGGATTCTGCGGCGGCGGAGCATGCGGCAAGGACCGTAGCCATGCAGATAGCGACTGACAACGGAAACGATCTTCTTCAGGAACTGACTCTTGAATACAATAAGGGCAGACAGCAGAAGATCACCAGCGAGATTCTGGATCTCGAGGGCGGTGCGCTCGAATAGCTTCCGTATTTTGTCACTGATTCGGGACCTGCGGGTCCCGTTTTTCGTTCAGGTACCCCCATAAAATAACGGGACCTGTCTCACGACAGGTCCCGGGGGAAAGTTGACTTATTCAATAATGCTAAATAAATCAGCTTAGGTACTCCCACCTTTTATTGTTTTGAACAATCTTTCTTGCGATTCGGGATATATCCCGGGAAAGCGGAACAAGGAATCATCCTTTCAATTCATAAGGAAATGTCCACATCATGATCCGATCACTTTGAAAACCATAAAAGAAATGGCGAAGTAACCGTTTCAGCCTTACCCATTTTCAGGACAGCGGGGACAAATATAAGAGAAGATAATCATAAAAGCAAAAAGTGAATATTTTATAAGTTCCATAAAATTAATTATTTACTCGTAGTTTTGTTGATATTTTACCCCTTTGGCCATCGGCTTGGTTACGAATCGTAATGTATTCCTTGCATTTAATCGGTTTAAAATAATTTTCCGGTGCAAGATGAATTTTTATAATTTTGTATATCAGTATTGTTTTATTCAATGAATTACGGCCTTGTGCCCATGAATCCTGTTGTTATGCGGTACTTTTATCTTGCAATGGTCCTCCTTCTTTCTCTTTCATGTTCCGGAGGAAAAGACAGAGTCATTCTCGGGGACGAACGTCTCGGAGAATACATCCCTCTTCTGGAGGGTAAGCGTGTTGCGATTTTCAGCAACCAGACCGGCATCGTGGGGGATGTCGTGGACGGCAAGCCTTCCAGGACCGAAGTGACGGACCAGACGGCCTCTGTACCGTTCCATACGATAGGGGAAGCCGCATTCGGTCCTCATCTTCTCGATGTTCTTCTGGAAAAGGGCATAGATGTTACCGCGATATTCTCTCCGGAGCACGGCTTCCGAGGTACAGCGGATGCGGGGGAACACGTCAGCAGTTCAGTCGACGAGAAGACAGGCGTTCCCATTCTCTCCCTTTACGAAGGAGGAAAAGGGCGTCCTTCCGATGAATCCATGTCCAAGTTCGATGTCCTTGTCGTGGATATCCAGGATGTGGGGCTTCGGTACTATACTTATTACGTCACTATGATGAGGCTGATGAATGCCTGCTCACTGTTCGATAAGGAGGTAGTCATCCTTGATCGTCCGAATCCGAACGGTTTCTATGTGGACGGGCCCATTCTGAAAGATGATCTCCGTTCGGGAGTGGGGGCCTTGCCGATTCCGATCGTCCATGGAATGACTTTGGGTGAATTGGCGCTCATGATGAACGGTGAAAACTGGTTGGAGAGCGGGAAGCCGTGCGATCTTACCGTCATCCCGTGTGAGAACTATACCCATTCCACCAAATACAGCCTCATTCTTCCTCCTTCTCCGAATCTCAAGGACATGAGGGCCGTTTATCTGTATTCGTCAATATGTTTCTTTGAAGGAACGGAAATATCCTTGGGAAGGGGCACCGACCATCCCTTCGAGATGTACGGTCATCCGGATATGACAGGGTATGACTTCAGCTTCACTCCCCGGAGTGTCCCCGGAGCCAAGAATCCTCCGCTTCTGGACCGTCTCTGCCATGGAGTGGACCTCTCGTCAAAACCTCTCGAGGATATCTTCTCCGAGAAAATCAATCTCGGTTACGTCATTGACGCTTATTCGAATCTCGGAATAGGGGAGGAATTCTTACTCGGGAACGGCTTTTTCAATCTTCTTACCGGCAACAGGAAGGTCAAAGAGGATATCATTGCCGGTAAGGCCGCATCGGAAATCAGTTCATGGTGGAGGGAAGAGGCGGAAGAATTCCGCCGGAAGAGAAAACCATATCTTCTATACCCGGAATAGAGGACCGGCAACGGCATCGGGCCATACAAAAGTCAGTCAGTGGAAGCCCAAAAAGACGAACGGAGCGGATCATCTCGACCGGCTCCGTCCGTTATTCTTACTTATTCAATCTATCATTAAAACTAGCTTATGTGTACTTATGTCACTTTCTCTATAATCCATAATCCGTGCCAAAAAACGTTTAAAAACGAAAAAAGGACCGATTTTTACGAAAAATACCCGGAACAATGCGTCCCGGGTATTCAAGTAGTGTTGTTTTCGTTTGCTTGAAGATCAGAAAGCTACTCCCAGTCCGATAGTGAGAGTGTTTCCGATGATGTCATTCGCCGTCAGGTAAGCGACATCGATCTTGAATCCGGAATACTTGAATCCGGCTCCGATCGTGGCGAACGAAGGGAGAGGAGCCTTGTCGGTCCCCAGATGGTAACCGGCCCTGACGAACACCATATCGTCGTAGGAATACTGGAGACCGAGCGCTGCGCCTATTCCTCCGGTGAAGAAGTAATCAGCGTCAAGCGCGACGTCAACCTTGTTCTGTTCGTCGATGTCAGCTCTGTAAGCTCCGGCGAGAGTAGCAGACATGGGAAGGCTGAAGGATTCCCCGGCGGCGTCCTTGACGGACGATCCGACTGAAGAAACTCCGGCCGCTATGTTGAGTCCCGGCATAGCCTTGTACATGACGAACACGTCAGCGCCGAATCCGCTCGTCGAGACTCCGTCCGCCACCTTGTCCGAGGAGAATCTGACGTTGACTCCGGCTCCGAGATTGTCGGTGAAGGCGAATCCGAGTCCCGCGTTAATCACCATGTCTGAAGGCGAGAATTTTCCGGAAGACTTTCCGCTGGCATCGTACACCTGCATCTCCGCTCCCATGTCATATGCGAATCCCACGCTGAAGCCGAACTTCTCGCTCGCCTTGTAGGCCACACCGGCCGCAACGTTGTTGGACTTCACTCCGTCCGGGGCCCACATCTGGAACGAGGCGCCGACGTCGACCGTCCTGTCTGAGAAGGGTATCACGGCCGCATTCCTGAATGCGGAGTAGGAAGTGGTGAAGGTGGAAGCCGCTCCTGCACCCGCCATTGCGCCAGTGGCCGGATCCCTGGGGATGCGGATGAACTGGTGGGCGGAATTCTGGTCCTGAGCGTAGGAGCAAATGGATGATATCGCAAGTGCGGCGAAAGCCGCCATCAAATATGATCTTTTCATTTCAGTTCCTCCTTCATTACTTCTTGACTATGTTCTGCCTGTATTCCTTGCCTCCGAAAGTGACGATGACGATGTACTTGCCGGGAGCGGCGTCCTTCATGTCGATCTCCGCGGGTTCGAATGCACTGCAGGTGACCGTTTCCTCGAGGAATGTGGCTCCGGTCTGCGAAACTATCTTTATCTCTGTGGATTGCTCCGTCTCTCCGGTTCCGATACTCAATGTACTTGTCACCGTGCTCGGATAAGCCTGCATTTCAACACCTGCCTCTCGGACAAGAACCCTGAAGGATTGGCTTACGCTGGCATTCTTCGCATCTGATGCCGTCACTGTTATTTCCGTCAGGCCGTATCCCATTGATGTCAGGAATGCTCTGTTTCCTGTGCCGCTTGTCATATGCACTACAGAAGCCGAGCTGTTCTGGAAAGTATAGCTGAGGTTGTCTCCGTCAGGGTCGCTGAAATAGTCTGCCATGGGTATTTCACGTG
>ODAI014663523.1_pt1 | contig 10622 bp, 7 predicted proteins | sample 1539321 | NCBI WGS metagenome assembly ODAI01 (sample SAMN02144231, study PRJEB22623) | gut metagenome | biome: sheep rumen | host: Ovis aries | place: New Zealand | reverse complement strand
TGTTATGAGCTGCGGCTGCGTAAGACCGCTGAGGAAGCGGTAAAGGGCGGGTATGATTATTTTACCACGACACTTACCATAAGTCCTTTAAAGGACGCCCAGGTACTTAACCGCTTAGGATTAAAGCTTGCCACGGAATACGGCGTAAAATATCTTCCGTCGGATTTTAAGAAAAACGGCGGATATCAGAGATCGATAGAGCTTTCACGTGAATATAACTTATATCGTCAAAATTTTTGCGGATGCGAGTTTTCCCGCAGATGATTATTAAGGTTGCAAGCGTCCGCAGCGAAAATACGGATGCAGTCGTATAGTATGTATAGGAGAGCCGATGGAAAAGACCATTAGAGAACTTCAGGAAGTACGGGAACATCTTATCTTAAGTCCGTTTGCGGCATTCAGCGATGAATCAAAAGGCCGCAGTATTGAAGAACCGCAGTGCGATATCCGTACCTGCTTCCAGCGTGACAGGGACAGGATCATCCACTCCAAGGCATTCAGGCGTCTGAATGGTAAGACACAGGTATTTCTGACACCTATGGGCGACCATTACAGGACCCGCATGACACATACCTTGGAGGTGGCGCAGATTGCCCGTACCATCGCAAAGGCGTTGAGACTGAACGATGACCTGACCGAGGCTATAGCCCTGGGTCATGACTTAGGACATACACCGTTCGGACATGCGGGAGAGAGAGCCCTTAACAGTGTCTGCCCCGGAGGCTTCGAACACCATCTGCAGAGTATCAGGGTCGTAGAATTCATCGAAAAGAAAAACGGAAAGACCATGAACCTGTCATGGGAGGTAAAGGACGGTATCGTAAACCACCAGACCGAGGGCAGACCCGGTACATTGGAGGGGAAGATAGTAAGGCTTTCCGATAAGATAGCATATGTAAACCATGATATAGATGACGCCACGCGCGGACATATCATAGAGGAGAGCGATATCCCGAAGGAGTATACCGATATCCTCGGAAACTCCCTAAGTCAGCGTCTTAATACGCTGATACACGATATCGTATCGAACAGTGAAAACAAGAACGATATTATAATGTCGGATGAAGTATATAAAGCCATGCAGGATTTAAGAAAGTTCATGTTTGAGAACGTTTACACCAATCCTGTGGCTAAAAGCCAGGAGAAGAAGGCAGAAAAGATGCTCGTGGATATGTATGAGTATTACTTAGAACATTTTGACCTGTTGCCCGAGGAGCACAGAAATGCGCCCGAAGGAAAGGAAAGAGCTGTGGCAGATTATATAGCCTGTATGACCGACAGGTACGCAGTATCGAAATACAATGAACTGATGGTACCCTCAGGGTGGCAGGTGTACTGACACCTCATCCGCCCCTAACAGCGCAGCTGACTGATGAGGTGAAATAAAAGAAAGGAGAGCGCGTATGTATTATGATGATGATACGATAGAACAGGTGCGCTCTTCGAATGACATTGTGGATATCGTGTCCACATATGTGCAGCTTAAACGCCGCGGAGCAAACTATGTCGGGCTTTGCCCTTTTCATAATGAAAAAACAGGCTCGTTTTCCGTAAACCGGAATATGCAGATATTTAAGTGCTTCGGCTGCGGCGTGAGCGGAAACGTATTCGGATTTATAGAGAGAACGGAAAACATCAGCTTCCCTGAAGCAGTACAGTTTTTGGCCGACAGGGCAGGCATCAAGCTCCCTGAAAAGTCAAATGACGGCTACGATAATTCGAGGCGGAATCTTAAAGAACGGATAGCGTCTATTAATAAGGAAGCCGCAACCTATTATTACAGGATGCTGAGGAGCGGTGAGGGCCGGAATGCCATGCAGTATCTTAAAAACCGCGGGCTTTCGGATGAGACCATTAACAGCTTCGGGCTCGGATTTGCCGGGAGATATTCCGACGGGCTCTATAAAGTATTAAAGACAAAAGGATATACTGACGAAGAGCTTGCAACAAGCGGGCTGTTTACGATAAATGAGAAAGGTGCATATGATAAGTTCTGGGACAGAGTCATATTCCCGATCATGGACCAAAGAGGCAGGGTCATAGCCTTCGGCGGCCGTATCATGAGCAAGGCGGAAAATGCTCCGAAGTACCTGAATTCTCCGGAGACTGAGCTGTTCAATAAGAGCGAGAATCTGTACGGACTGCATCTGGCCAAGAAGACAAAGGAAAAGTTTTTCCTGCTCGCGGAAGGATATATGGATGTCATAGCACTCCACCAGGCAGGATTCGATAATGCGGTGGCTTCGCTCGGAACATCACTTACCGAGCGACAGGCAAAGAAGATCATGGGCTATACCGATTCCGTCATCATAACGTATGACAGTGACGGAGCCGGAAAAAAGGCGGCACTCCGTGCCATCCCGATACTTAAAAATGTCGGGCTGTCGGTAAAGGTCCTGAACATGAAGCCCTATAAGGATCCGGACGAACTGATCTGTGCGGCAGGTGCTGACGAATACAGAAAAAGGATAGAGGAGTCAGTAAACGGATTTGATTTTGAGGCCGGGATACTCGAGGAAACACATGATATGGAGGACCCCGATTCAAAAACACAGTTCGATCATAAGCTGGCAGAGACCATAGCAGCCATAGATGACCCGATGGCGCGGCACAATCACATAGAGTCGGCTGCCAAAAAGTACAACATTGACCCCGTCGAACTAAAGCGTGAGGTCAACCGCATCGGAGCGGCATTAAAGGTAAAAGAGAACAACGAGCGTGAAAAGGAAAGGGCTAAGGCTACGAGGGAGATCAAGCCCGAAGCGGCGCAGAAAAAAGCCGAGTACAGCCTGCTTAACATGCTTGTATGCAATAAAAATGCGTACCTTGCAGTAAAGGATATCCTTAAAAAAGAGGATTTTGCCGGGGAAACCGAAAGACGCATATTCGAGTATTTAACAAATGATTATGAAAGAGTCGGAGCGACAGTGGGCGCCAGAATAGTAGAAAAATTTGAATCTGCGGATGAGCAGAAAATGGTGGCGGACATACTGATGACCTCTGATGATTTTGAAGAGACAAGCGAAGACGAAAGGAGGATGGCATTTGCGGATTACGTTACAGGCGTAAAAAAATCAGCATATGACCGTGAGGTCGAGGAAGCGATGCGCATAGGAGACGGAGCCAAACTTAATGAGTTGCTCATGAATGAAGACAGCCTCGAGAACCTCAGGAAAAAGCTGATGAATATTACCTTGTAGCAGCAGTGCCACGAAAGATGGATCAGCAGTTACAGCAGAAATTCCAGGAAAAGCTCAGAGAATTACTGAGCATGGCAAAGAAGAAGAAAAATGTCCTGGAGTATCAGGAAGTCAACGATTTCTTCAGCGATATGGAGCTGAATGAAGATCAGATCAATCATATTTACGACTTCCTGGACAACAATGGTGTCGACGTATTAAGAGAGACCGTATCGGACGATGATATCTTGGACAGTATCGATCTTATCAGCGATGATGAGGAAGATATCGATATCGAGAACATCGACCTTTCCGTCCCTGAGGGTGTCAGCATCGAGGACCCGGTAAGAATGTATCTTAAGGAAATAGGTAAGGTACAGCTCTTAAGTGCGGATGAGGAAATCCATCTGGCCCAGGTCATTGAGGAGGGAGATTCTTACAAGCAGCGCTGCCATGAGATAGAGAAAAAGCTGCGCAAGCCCGAAAGTCCTGAGGCAAAGGAAGAACTTACAAAGAAGCTTGCTTCTTTAAAGAAGGAAGGCCAGAAGAAGATCGATGCCGGTGAGGCAGCGAAGAAGAGACTGGCTGAGGCAAACTTAAGACTTGTTGTTTCCATAGCAAAAAGATATGTCGGCCGTGGCATGCAGTTCCTTGACCTTATCCAGGAAGGCAACCTCGGTCTTATCAAGGCTGTGGAAAAGTTCGATTACAACAAGGGTTACAAATTCAGTACCTATGCTACATGGTGGATCAGACAGGCCATCACGAGAGCTATAGCAGATCAGGCACGTACCATCAGGATCCCCGTACATATGGTTGAGACCATCAACAGGCTGATGCGTACCCAGAGAACTCTGCTCCAGGAATTAGGACGTGAACCTACCCAGGAAGAAGTAGCCCGTGAGATGAAGATGCCTGTTGAGCGTGTGGCAGAGATCCAGAAGATCTCCCAGGAGCCCGTATCGTTAGAGACTCCTATCGGCGAGGAGGAAGACAGCCACTTAGGCGATTTCATCCAGGACGACAATGTGCCTATGCCTGCAGATGCTGCAGCTTATACACTTCTTAAGGAGCAGCTCTTAGATGTGCTCGGTACACTTACCGATCGTGAGCAGAGAGTGCTCAGACTCAGATTCGGTCTTGATGACGGACGTGCAAGAACTCTTGAAGAGGTTGGCAAGGTATTTGATGTTACGCGTGAGCGTATCAGACAGATCGAGGCTAAGGCCTTAAGAAAGCTGAGACATCCCAGCCGTTCAAGAAAGCTCAGGGATTTCTTAGAGCAGTAAATGTCACCACACGAAGTGTGATGACAGTCGGTCCGCGCGACGCATGGCGCGGTAAAATCAAAGAAAAACCGAAATGAAATGGAGGTTTTTCATCAATAATGGAACACAGAGATAATATAAAACTGTCGGAGCGCCTGGCCATGTCGGCGGGGATGGTGACGGCAGGTTCGAGCGTAGCGGATGTGGGCTGTGATCATGCCCACACCTGTATATGGCTCGTAAAACACAGGGATGTCCCGAGAGCTGTAGCTATGGATGTAAGGCCCGGTCCGCTTTCCCATGCAGATGCCAATATAAGGCTGTACGGTTTGGGAGAAAAGATAGAGACCAGGCTTTCGGATGGGCTTGCCGCATTAGAACAGGGCGAGACCGATACGATCATCATAGCCGGCATGGGCGGGACACTTACTATGCAGATACTTGAGCGGGGCTTAGAAAAAGCGAAGGCCGCAAAAGAGCTGATACTCCAGCCGCAGTCGGACTTAGGGTTAGTCAGAAGTTTCTTAAGGGAACACGGCTTTATCATCACCGAAGAAAAGATGTGCAAGGAACTGGGGAAGTTTTACACATCAATAAGAGTAAAAATAAAGACGGATGCAGATACAAACGGCATAGCCCGGACGGATATCTTTGCAGCCGGTAAGATAAGCGGCGACACTTCCGACAGGCTCATACAGGCTGTCTATGATGAATTCGGTGAGTATCTTTTAAAGACAAAAAACGGATTATTGCACGAAGTTCTTCTTATATTAAAAGAGAAGAATGAAAGGATCCTTGAGAGGATATCGGCGGAAGGATCCGGAGACAGTGCAGAACGTAAGGCTTTTTTTGAAAACGAAAAGGAACTGATACGTAAGGCTTTAAAGTTTTATGAAGTAGTACAATAACATATACAAGGAGAGAAGGATGGCTGATTGTAAGGTTAATGTATTTGGGGTAACTGTAGAGTACGAGCAGGGCTCGACATATGCTGAGATAGCTGAGGATTACAGGGAAAAAGTGGATGGCGACATCATACTTGTGACTGTGAACGGAAAGCTTAGTGAGCTTCACAAAAAGATACAGGACGGATGCAAGGTCGAATTTGTGACCACCAAGGATTCCGTCGGGAACGACACATATGTGAGAGGTGCCATATTCATGATGCTCCGTGCATTTTACGGAGTGCTCGGAAATGAAAAGATCAAACGTATCTCGGTAGAGCATACATTGGGTAAGGCTATATACTGTGATTATGAGGGAAAAGAGCCGCTGTCAAATGAACTGCTTAGTAAAGTTAAGCGTGAAATGCAGGATCTTAATGAGAGAAATCTTCCTATAATAAAGAAGTCGATCCCCACAGCTGAAGCTGTAAAGATGTTTAAGGACCTGGGGATGAATGACAAGGTAGAACTTTTCAAGTACAGAAGCGCTTCTACGACAAACTATTATGAGCTTGACGGGTTTAAGGATTATTTTTACGGATATATGCCTGCATCTACCGGCATACTTAAGGTATTTGACCTTAAGCTTTATGATGAAGGCTTCCTTCTCCTGCTTCCGGATACATCGGATACTTCTAAGGTGGCTGACTATGATGACAGGCCCCTGTTGTTTAAGACACAGCATGAAGCCAATGAGTGGGGCAGGATCATGGGACTCGGCTGCGTAGGTGACTTAAATGAGCAGATATGTAACGGAAATATCGAGGACATGATCTTAGTGCAGGAAGCTCTGCAGGAGAAGAGGATAGGCGATATCGCCGAGCAGATAAAGTCAAGAGGCGGCGTAAAATTCGTCATGATAGCAGGTCCTTCTTCTTCAGGAAAGACAAGCTTTTCACACAGGCTTTCGATACAGCTGCGTACACTTGGCTTAAGGCCTCATCCCGTGGCACTTGATAATTATTTCAAAAACCGTGAGGATACTCCTAAGGACGAGAACGGAAATTATAACTTCGAGTGTCTGGAAGCGATAGATGTTGAAGGATTTAATAAGGACATGCTGGCACTCTTAAACGGCGAGACCGTACAGATGCCGACATTTAATTTTAAGATAGGAAGACGTGAGTACAAGGGCAATACATTAAAGCTCGAGGATGGAGATATCCTGGTACTTGAAGGTATACACGGACTTAATGATGCCTTATCATATTCACTTCCTAAGGAAAGCAAGTTCAAGATATATATCAGTGCGCTCACACAGCTTAATATCGATGAGCACAACAGGATCCCTACCACGACCACGCGTCTTATCCGCCGTATCGTAAGGGATGCAAGGACCAGAGGTACATCGGCTCAGGGCACGATAGCTATGTGGTATTCGGTACGCCGCGGAGAGGAAGAGAATATCTTCCCGTTCCAGGAGCAGGCTGACTGCATGTTCAATTCGGCACTGGTATATGAGCTGGCTGTGCTTAAGCAGTATGTTGAACCGCTTTTATTCGGTATAAAGGAGGATGACCCGGAATACCTGGAGGCTAACAAGCTTCTTAAATTCTTAAAATATTTCCTGGGTATATCCAGCGAGGGAATCCCGCATAACTCCATCGTACGTGAGTTTATCGGCGGAAGCGTATTCCCGGTATGATCGCACCTTTTTACAGCGGCTGTAAGTATAGCGATTAAAGAAAAAACAGCAAGTAAATAATGAGCAGCACGGATGGTCGCGGCGTAAGCTGAGGAAAGTCCGGGCTTCGAAGGGCAGGGTGCCGGATAACGTCCGGCGGAGGTGACTCCCGGGAAAGTGCAACAGAAATTATACCGCCCGGCAAAAGCCGGGTAAGGGTGGAATGGCGGTGTAAGAGACCACCGGTTTTCCGGTAACGGAAAATGCTGTGCAAACCCCACCTGAAGCAAGGCCAAACAGGGGACCATACGGCGGCCCGTCGTGTCTCCGGGTAGGCCGCGTTCCGGAATGGGAACATTTCGGAGGAGCTGTCCGGTGACGGACAGTCAAGATAGATGACCATCTATTACATAACCCGGCTTATAGTGCTGCTCTATAAATATTTAACTGTCATTCCGAAATGGTTTTCATACCGGAATGATTGTCATCCTGAGCGAAGCGAAGGATCTTAACAGGGTATATAAGGCAGTCAGAGAATTATCAGATAAGGTAGGAATCCGATATGACAAACGGAGTGTATCCTGCAAAAAAGAAGGACGGCACAAAGTACTATCGTGCAGCCGTCACATATAAACAAAAACACATCAGCCTCGGCAGCTTCCGTACGGAAAAAGCTGCCGGGGCTGCTTATGCTCTGGCGGGAAATATATTGAGAGGAAATGAAGAGTATCTGCCGGAGGATTATGAGAGGGTGGTACAGGGTTCTGACAGCCGGGGAAGGAAAGTGTCAGGTAAAGCAGGAGCAGGACAAACAGGGGAAGGACAAACCGAAGCAGGACAAAAACGGACTGTACAAACCGGGTACACTCTCGGATTCGATAAGTGGATCATGCTCATCAACCTCAAAAAAACAGCTATCTACAGCAACAATCCCATATATCTGTACGGAAAGAACTTCATTTATTTTTTGGACAGAAACACAGAGCTTAAATTTGATGCCGACGAAATGTTCTTCTATGGCAAGCATCGCATACAGAAAAGAGGCGGACATCTTTTTTACAGCGATTACGGGATGCAGTGCAGCCTGCTTGCCAGATACGGGGTGAAAAGTTTCTCGGTAAAGAACAGGGATTATTATTTTAAAAACGGGGATGAAACCGATTTCAGATACGGAAATCTGGTAGTTGTCAACAGATTCAGGGGAGTATATACAAAAGAATCCGGCGGCAGGAAAATATATGAAGTAAAAATCCATTTTATCGGAAGCCTCAAAGTTGGGACCTATACGGACGAGACGGAAGCGGCCATAGCATATAACAAAGCTGCCGACAGCCTGGAAGAGGCAGTAAGAAGGCGGCAGAATCCGATTAAGGAAAACGGCAAATCTACAGATGTAGAAAACAAGATGTTGGGAAAAACAGAAGCTGCGGGTACAAACTGTGCCGAAAGGAAAAATGTCAGGAAAGACCTAGTAGACGACAAGCGTAGAATAAATTCTCTTGACGAACGACCTGATCTGTTTTTGGACAAAAATCAAAAAAATGGGGTCAAAACTGAAAAAAATGACCTCCAAAATCAAAAAAACTTCAAAAAATATCGAAAATGGACCCGAAATTTCATGGATGGAGTATCAAAAAGGGAATATATTAACATCTATGAAACCCTTGAATTTTCGAAAAGTTTTAAGAAATATCTGATGAAAATGTAATAAATTCGTAAAAAATGCTTGCAAATTTGATAATATCGTAGTATACTATCCCTTGCTCCGGTAAAAACCGGCAGAGAAATGGGGTAGTTAATATGGCTAAAATAAAGAGAAGTTTTGTTCTTCTGCTTGCATGCGCCATACTGGCAGGCACCGTGTTTACACCTTTTAAGGTTGTGAAGGCTGCAGAAGATGAAAATGAAAAAGTTGAGGTTGTTATTGCTTCGGAACAGCCCGATGATAAGCCTGAAACCGAAGAACTCACAGATGAGTTTATCGAATCGGCAGTAAAGAAGCATTGTAAAGGTCTTTCGATGTTGATGCTCAAAATTCAGACTGGTGATATTGCGGCAGAGAAGAGCTCGCGTACCGATGCACTTGTTAAACGTGACGCCGACAAGAAGAAAAAGACCGTAAAAAGGACTTCCACCTCGAGCAGTTCCAAATATGGTGACGGAAATGCTTCCGGAATACTTAAGAACAAGTACAATGAGAAGTTTACCAAGAAAGTAACCGAGAAAGAGTATGAGATACTCTGCAGGATAGTACAGGCTGAGGCAGGAGATCAGGACGTATACGGCAGGATCCTCGTAGCCAATGTAATCCTCAACCGTGTAAACTACGAGAAAGAATTCCCGAATGATATCGAAGGCGTGGTATTCGAGAAGAAGCAGTTCTCACCTATCTCAAACGGCGCTTACTACAGAGTGGTCGTTGATGATGTGACAAGGGAAGCAGTTGACCGCTGCTTATCCGGTGAGGATTATTCGGACGGAGCACTTTATTTCTTCATGAGATCCGCCACTGCGGCATCCACCGCATCATGGTTTGACACTCTTACATTCATATGCAAGTACGGATGTCACGAGTTCTTCAAGGATTGATATTATTTCTGACCTTAAAAAATATAAATATAATACGTCAAAGGCAACTTTATTAGCGTTTGACAGTCGGTCTGCGTAACGTTCTTTCGCAGTCGGAAAAAAGGAAACCCGCAGCATTGCTGTGGGTTTCTTCATTAGTTCCGGACTGTTTATATACAGGCCGGAGCTTTTTCAAGTTTTTATTGCATTTTTCATGCCCCCGTGGTAGTATGTAGGACATGAACTGATTAAGCGGATATAATAATAAGTGAGGTTACATATGAAAATAACTTATCATAGCACGAGAAATAAGAATATCACCGCCACAGCAAGTGAGGCAATCTTAAACGGCATAGCACCGGACGGCGGATTGTACGTACCGGACGAGATACCGAAGCTTAAAATCAGCTTCGAAGCATTAGCCAGGATGGATTACGCACATGTGGCATATGAGGTCATGAAGCTGTTTTTTACCGACTTTACCGAAGAAGAGCTTATGGCATGTATAAAGGGCGCTTACAATACGGACAAGTTTGATACAGAGGATATCACCAAGCTTGTTGAGGCTGACGGAGCCTACTACTTAGAGCTTTTCCACGGCAGGACCATAGCATTTAAGGACATGGCACTCTCTATACTGCCTTACCTTATGACCACTTCGGCAAAAAAGTGCGGAGCCAAGGAAGAGATAGTCATTCTTACCGCTACCTCGGGTGATACCGGAAAAGCAGCGCTCGCAGGCTTTGCCGATGTGCCCGGTACCAGCATCGTAGTATTTTATCCCAAGCACGGTGTAAGCCGCGTACAGGAAAAACAGATGGTGACCCAGAAGGGTAAGAATGTAAACGTTATAGGCATAGAGGGTAACTTTGACGATGCCCAGTCGGCAGTTAAGGCTATATTTACTGACAAGAAGTTAGCAGAGAAGATGCAGGCAAAAGGCTACCGTTTCTCATCGGCCAACTCCATCAACATAGGACGTCTGATACCTCAGGTGGCATATTATGTATATGCTTTCAGCCGCCTCTATCCTAAGCAG
>ODAI014241462.1_pt1 | contig 10622 bp, 8 predicted proteins | sample 1539321 | NCBI WGS metagenome assembly ODAI01 (sample SAMN02144231, study PRJEB22623) | gut metagenome | biome: sheep rumen | host: Ovis aries | place: New Zealand | reverse complement strand
TGATAGCCTTTTTGGTCACAGATGTCCTTGACGGCATTGTAAATCTCGTCCTGAATGGGGGCAAGAAGACTCTGGCGCTTTTTGTAGAGTTCTCCTTCGCTGCCAAAGTACTTCTTCTTCAAGTCGCTGGCTTCCTTCTCCTTTGCCATGATGGCTTCTTCTGCCTTTGTCTTCTGAGCATCTGAGAGGAAGACCGATTCAGACTGGTATTTCTTATAGAGCGTCTCAGCCTCGTTGAGCAGTGCTTCGACCTCACCTTCCCATTTCTTGGAAACTTGGTTCAATTGTTCGTTGGCACGTTCGTAGGCAGGCACATTCTTGAGGATGTATTCCATATCTACGAGGGCAAACTTCTGTGCGTTGGCAGCAATGGATGCCAAAAGCACGGTCATGGTCAAAAGTAGTTTCTTCATATTCAGTTTTCTATTCTGGTTTTCAGTTTTGTTTGGTTGTTCTGTTTTTTCTAGTCTATCTGGCCTATCTGGTTTATATGGTCTTTTTTAGAGAATCGCCCAGTGCATGGGTTGGTGGGTAGGCTGGTTAGAACTCTTGTCCGAGGATGAAGTGGAACTGACTTCCGCTGTAACTCTTCGAACCGTTGATGTTGTCAAATCCGTATGCCCAGTCGAGACCCATCAGGCCGACCATCGGGAGGAAGAGGCGTACACCGAACCCTGCAGAGCGTTTCATGTCGAAGGGGTTGAACTTCTTTATTTCGTTCCATGCATTTCCTGCTTCGGCGAATGCCAGTGCATAGATGTTGGTGGAGCCGTTCAGCAAGAGTGGGTAGCGGAGTTCGAGGGTCATGCGGTCGTAGGCATAACCATAGTTGTAACCTTGTGTGAGTGCTCCGTTGTCGTATCCGCGCAAGCCGATGGTTTCGGAGTAGTAGGTGGAAGAGTAGCCCGACATGCCGTCACCGCCCACATAGAAGGTCTCGAAGGGTGACTTCTTGTACTTATTGTAGTGACCGAGCAGACCGAAATCGAAGTGAGTCATCAGCTCGAAGCATTTCTTTCCGTTGGTGAGTGGCGTGTAGAAGCGGGAATGGAACTTCCACTTGTGGTATTCAATCCACTTGTACTTGCGGCTCATGTCACTTTGGTAGTTGGCATCGCGGTAGTTAGTTGCCATGTGTTCGTAGTCAACCCCGTCGAAGAGAGAATAGGGAGGTGTGAAGGACACCGAGGCATTGATTTGTGAGCCGCTACGCGGGAAGAGGCCATTGTCAATGGAGTTGCGTGAGAGGCTAAGTGTGAGGTTGATATTGTTGCAGTTACCGTTCTGGATGATGAAGTATTCCCATTCTTTCATCATGTAACGGGTGTAGCCAAGCGATGCCGTGAACTGGAAGTTGTTGTCAGGCCAAGAGAGACGTTTACCGAAGCCAATGCTCAGACCGAACATCTCTATGTACTTGTCGGGGTCGTAGTAGTTGGAGTAGTTGTTGTAGTAACTGCTGTTGTAGTTGCCATAACCATACAGCATGGAGTAGTAGTTGTTGTAGTAACTGCTGTTGTAGTAGTTGCTGCTGATGTCGGTCTGTCGTGAGAAGAATGCGTTGACCGAGAACTGGTTAGGGCGCTTTCTTCCGAACCAGGGGTCAAGGAACGAAATGCTGTACGACTGATAGTAAGAGCCGTTGGTGGATGCACTGAGTTCCAGTTCCTGAGCGTCGCCCTGTGGGAAGATGCCCCTATGGAGTCGGTTCTTGCCAAAGAGGTTGCGCATGGAGAAATTGGTGAATTTCAGACCCACCTTTCCGATGACACCCGTCTGTCCCCAGCCAAGAGAAAACTCAATCTGGTCGCTTGCCTTGGGCACCAGTCCCAGTTCTATGTTGACCGTACCGTTGATGGGGTCGGGGTGGGGTTCAAATTTCATGCTTTCAGGGTCGAAGTGTCCCATTTGTGCAATGCGCATGGCGCTCTGTTTGTAGGCATCCATCGAGAACAGGTCGCCAGGTTTGAGCAAGAGTTCACGGCGCACCACCTCCTCGTAAACGCGGGTGTTGCCGTAGATTCTGATTTTGTCGATGGCTGCCTGATTGCCTTCGTAGATACGGATTTCGAGATCGATGGAGTCGCCATCCACATCTACCTCAACATCATTGACTTGGTTGAAGACATAGCCTTGGTTGAAGTAACTTTGTGTGACCGATTGGTCGCCTTCGAGCAGGCGTTTGTGGATGTGAGTTTTGTTATACACGTCACCACGTTTCATCTGCAAGACTTTGTTGAGTGCTTCGGTCTTGTAGATGGTGTTTCCCACCCAAGTGATGTTACGCACATAATACTTGTCGCCTTCGTCGATATGGAGGTACACATCCACCAGATTCTCGCCAACATTGACTACGCTGTCGGCATCAATGTATGCATCTCGGTAACCGAGCTCGTTGTATTTTTCAATGACGCGTTCCTTGTCCTTCTCGTAGTTCTCAGCCACAAATTTCTTAGTCTTGAAGAGGCTTTTGAAGCCTTTCTCGTTGGTCTTTTTCAGCAGTCCGCCCGAGAAGAATCCTCCGTGGAACTTCTTGGTGGCAAGGTGGTCATTGCCCGAAATGTGGATTTTACGGATTCTCACTTTTTCTTTCTTGTCGATATTGACATCGACAATGATTTGGTCGGGCAGGGACGGGTCGTCGTGCTGCACAATGTCCACATCGGCATTCTTGAAACCTTTCTCGTCAAAGTATCTCTTAATGATGATTTTTGCCTTATCTACGATGTCGGGAGTCAACTGGTTGCCTTTCACGATGCCCATCCTTTCCATCAAGGCATCGTGGTCAGACTTCTTCACACCATTGATGTTGATTTGCGACACGCGAGGGCGCATACCAAGGGTGATTTTCAGATAGACCTTTTCGTCCACGATGCTGTCTGCCTCAATCTTCACAGAAGAGAAAAGTCCTTGTTTCCAATATCTTTTAATCGCATCTGTAATTTCATCGCCAGGCAATGAAACCACTTCGCCGACTGTGAGTCCTGAGAGCCCAATGAGTATGTAGTCATCGTAGTTCTTAGCACCTTCAACCGTGATTCCTCCAATCTCGTATTTCTTCTCTTTCCCATACACGATGTCGGGGTTTGTCTGCACTTGCGCCTTGAGGGAAGCAACTGAAGACAGAAGCAAGACGGATGTGAGTATGATGAATCTTAAAATCCTCATGTATATTTTATTAATGTGTATCGTTATTTCTTCTCGGTCACTTGTTCGCCCGTCTTACCAAAACGGCGTTGGCGGCTTTGGTAGTCCACGATGGCCTTGCAGAGTTCCTCTTCTCCGAAATCAGGCCAATAGGTGTGGGTGAAGTAAAATTCAGAATAGGCGCACTGCCACAGCAGGAAGTTGCTCAGACGCTCTTCACCGCCCGTGCGAATCATCAGTTCGGGGTCAGGCATGAAGTTGGTGGCGAGGTGCTGGCTGATGGTGTCTTCGTTGATGGCATCCACGTTCAGTGTTCCGTCCTTTACCTCCTGTGCAATCTGTCTGACGGCATGGGTGATCTCCCATTTGGACGAGTAACTCAGTGCCAGCACCAGACAGGTGCCCGTGTTCTTTTGGGTGCGTTCCTCCATTTGCTGGCACGCGTCTTGCACCACTTGAGGCAGACGCTTCGTGTCGCCAATCACGCGGAATCGTGCATTGTTCTTCATGAACAGTTCCTCTTCCAGATGCTTGAGCAGCAATGCCATCAGGGCTGAGACCTCAGCCTCGGGACGGTTCCAGTTCTCGGTGGAGAAAGTATAAAGTGTCAGATAGTCGATGCCCAGTTTCACGGCAGCAGTCATGATGTCATGCACACGTTCAGCCCCTTCTTGATGACCGAAGGTGCGTTCTTTACCTTGAGCCTGAGCCCAACGTCCGTTGCCGTCCATGATGATAGCCACATGGTGGGGCATTCGAGTCATGTCTATTTGTTCTTTATACATGGTTGTTCTTTTTAGAGTTTCTAGCCATAGACTATATATTTTAGTCGTTGACGCATTTGCGGTATTTGGGGCAGAGGTCGTAGGAGATGTACACCATGGTCCATGAGTAACTGTCCTTGTTCTTCAGAAATCCGCTTTCGATTTTGTAGGGGTCTTCTATCCCGTCGAGTTTGTCGCTCAAGGAGAAGCGCATTGACCAGTCAATACCCACATTCCAGCGTGGTCGGATCTTGTATTTGATGCCGAATCCTACGGGGATGTTCATGGTCAGTTCCTTGTTGCCGTAGGTGAACCCGAGTCCAAACTGGATGTAGGGCGCGAGTCGTTTGCTTCCCTTAAAGCCAGTTCCTGTACCATAGCCCCAGAAGTTGAGTTCGTATTGGCAACTCACATCGACCAACGAATTGTTGAAGTTCCATTTCTGTCCCTTCTTGTCTGGAAACTTGTTCTTCCCCTTGCTGGCATCGCCCTTCACGCTTCCGTAGCCGACGTCGAACTTCAGTGCCATGCGTGGGTTGATGTTGTATCGTCCCATCAGTCCGCCTGCCATCGTCACGTTCTTGTAGAAACCGTTGGTGTTGGCATCGCCCATATAGAAACTTGGTCCGCCCATGGCACCGAGTTCCAGCGCATACTCAAGTTCTTGAGCATGCACACCCACTGCCATGAGAATGACAGTCATTATTGTATAGAGCCTTGCCATACCTTGCCGTTTTCTTGGATAATCCACAGGTCTTTATCTACAGCCACGATGCTGGCTATGCCGTTGGCAGATTTGAGGTCATCAGGTATGGGGTACTTGCCTTCTTGTGAGTGCCATGTGATGCCGTTGTCGTCCGAACGGTACAGATACTTGTATGTGCCCGATTCTGTTCCGATGGCATACAGCGCATCCTTGTAGGAGGTCATGCTGGTGTGGCCGAAGTGGGGCAATCCGTATGTGTTGTCGGGGGTTACCTCTATGTAAGCCCAAGGCTGATTGATGCTCATGTCGGCGGTGGAACTCTTGTGCCAAACCACTCCGTTCTCGCTGTTTTGGCTCGAGAGTCCTGTCATCACGGCCACTTGCAGATTCTGGTTGGTGGTTGAGGTGTATGCCGAAGCATTGATGGAGGTCTCGGGCAGCATGTCAAGGTCAGTGGTACCTTGTGTTGTCCATGTGGTGAGGTCGGCAGAGCCGATGATGGCTTCACCATCGTAAGCATAGAGGTTAAAGGCGTCGGCTGCCAACAGACGTTCCACCTTCTTGGTGGAGGCCTTTGTCCAGTCGTTCTCCAGTTGTTCGGGAGTGGCACTATAGATGTAACCATCGCTGCCCAACCCATAGAAGTGGTCATTGAACCACACGACAGAATTGTTGTCAACAGGCACTGTGATAGGTGTGCTCCAGTTTCCGGCATTCTTGCTGTCGGCTGAGGTCACCACGGGTACTGCTGCTTCGTTTTGGGCAAAAACATAGACTTTTCCGCCCACATGGAACGCTTTGCTTTCTCCTACGATGGTGAGATTGGTTGCGAGGCTTTTCCATTCCAGCGTGTCGGCGTTGCTTGTACGCTTGTAAATGTCAACCTTGTAAATTCTTTTGGAGAGTTCGTCGGTGGAGGCGCACAGCAATTCTACAGTCTTGCTGAAATCGATCGTTGTTGTGCCTGAAACCAAAGGGAAATAGAGTTCATCCTCCTCCTGCAATTTATAATAGACATCGCCCTGTGAAAGGGTGTTGGGCACCACTGCTGTCAGATCCACCCAGTTGGGTAGCGAATCGGTGGTGTAGATGTGTCCGTTCAGTTGGTCGATGTTGAAGTGTACCTGAGTGCCATACAGCGTTTTCTGTACAATCGTGTCGGTGGCGTGACCGTATTGGTCATATTTCTTAACCTTGACATCGCAGGTGATGCTGTTGATTGTGAAGCCTGTAATGGCGCACTGTGGAGTCGTTTCGATGGTGTCATCGCTCAAGCAGGAAACCAATGCGAAGACAGTCATCATCAGTACAGCCATGCTCCTGAACCTATGCTTTTTATCTATTTTTTTCATTGTTCGTAATAAGCCAATATACAAAACGGTGCAAAATTACGAACAATTTTTGCATCTACGAAGGGTTCAGCCCGATTTTAACGGATTTTATGCTATATTAGGGTATATTAAAGTGAAAAGTGAAGAGTGAAGAGTGAAAAATCTGAGTTACTCTTCACGAATGTTGTCCTATCCGGATGGTTGGTAACTTAGATTATGCACTCTACACTTTTTCCGTCTTCACTTCTCGCTTTCCAACAACCCGCACAATTCTTTCATTCCCTCGCTGGCTCCCTTCATGATGTGGTGGATGCCGAGGTTGGGATTGTAGGGTACGTCTTTGGGGTCAATGAGGTAGATTTTGCAATGTGAGTTGGCGAAGTTCAGCAGTCCTGCGGCAGGATAGACGTTGAGTGATGTGCCGATGACTACGAGGATGTCCGCCTTTCCCACCTCTTCGATGGCAGGTTCAATCATAGGCACACTCTCGCCAAACCACACGATGAAGGGGCGCAACTGGCTGCCGTCTTTCGCCTTGTCTCCCATATGGATGACGGGGTTGTCTTCGGGTAGGGTGACGATGCAGTTCGGGTCGTTGGGGTTACGGCTGGAGGTGGCTTTCGTTAGTTCGCCGTGCAGATGGATGATGTGCTGACTGCCAGCACGTTCGTGCAGGTCATCGACGTTTTGTGTGATGACCGTCACGTTGAACTTGTCCTCCAGGCTTGCCACCAGTTTGTGTCCCTCGTTGGGAACGACACTGCTCAGTTGTTGGCGACGTTCGTTATAGAACTTCTGCACGAGTTCGGGGTCACGTTCGTAGCCCTGAATGCTTGCCACAGCCTCCACGGGATATTGCTCCCAGAGACCACCGCTGTCGCGGAAGGTGCTGATGCCGCTTTCTGCCGACATGCCCGCACCGGTAAGGAATACTAAGTTTTTCATGCTTCAATGTTGTTTTCTTTATCATAAAAGGGATGAGACTCTCACCTATGGGGTAGGTGAGAGTCTGACCTATGACATAGGTGAGAGTCTCACCCCTTTTGAGGAGATGGAAGCCTCCTCGAGGAGGATGTTGCTTAATAGGCGACGGAGCAAGCTAAGCCCAGTTTTCGCACTTGTTCGCCGATGGCATCCAGTTCTTCTGGCGATGCTTTCTTCAGTTGATGGGCAGGAGTTTCTCGGTCAATGGTATAAATCATCACTTCGCGTGGCTGTATTGCCTGAATGGTTTGAAGCCAGGGTTGCACAAATGCCTCGCTCGTGTTGTCAACCGACTTCCCTTCGTATTCGCCCTTCATGAACATTGTCTGGATCACGCAGCGATTGCCGAATCTCTTCAGCCCTTCGATGATTTTCAGCACATCGTAGTTGCCGTTGGGGCGGTCGATGAGCGCAATATAGTCAGGTGAGATGGTGTCGAGTTTGCAGATGTTGTTGTCCACCTTGCATAAGGCATCAAACACCGCTAGGCGCAGGATTTGGGTGGCATTGGTCAAGACGCTCACCTTGGCATTGAGGAAGTATTGGTGACGGAGAGTCAGGGTGTCTTCGATGATTTCAGGGAAGTGAGGGTGAAGAGTTGGTTCACCATTCCCTGCAAAGGTCAGCACATCGGGGGCTGTCCCTTCGTCTTTCATCTTGATAAGTTGATTCTCAAGCGCTTCCCGCACTTCTTCCCGTGTGGGCATTTTCTGCTTAGGCACGAAATCGTGATTGAAACCGCACTCACAATAGATGCAGTCAAAAGAGCAGCACTTACCATCACCGGGCAAGAGGTTGATGCCCAGCGATATGCCGAGACGGCGACTATGAACGGGACCGAATATGGGGGATGGATAGATGATAGTCATTTTGGTAATTTACAATTTGACAATTTACAATTTACTATTTGCCATGCGGCGAGAGTGGATGCGGTCATACATCTGACTGGTCAGCCAGAAGAAAAGCACCGCTGCGAAGAAGCCGCAGATGGAGTCGATGAGATAGTGGGCCTGGATATAGACGGTGGCGCAGCAGAGCAGCAGGTAGAGAGGCATCATGAGCCAGAAGAGCCACTTGTTCTTCGTTTGCCAAGCCAAGAGCATCGTCACCGTGCTCATGCCCACATGACTGCTGGGGAAGGCGGCGGTGGGACGTTCGCCCACCTCCTGTGCGCCCAAGACGAGTTGGCTGAAGATGCCTTTGATTTCGGGCATCAGCATCTCCGTGTGCGTCTGGAAGTAGTAGCCCACGGCAGGAAACACGCCCGTCTCGGCGGCTTCGGTGCCCACGGCCTTGAAGTAGTATTGAGGCCCTGCCACAGGCAGAAACTCGTAAATCATGTAGAAAAGGAAGAAGGAGGCGAGGAAGATGAACCCTGCACGGTCGGCCTCCCGATAGCGGCAGAGCAAGTAGAAGATGAGGGTGGCACCCATCATGTAGTAGTAGGCATAGTAGCCCATGTTGAAGGCTTCGCTCCAGAAGGTGCTGGTCACTATCTGGTTGAACACCAGTGCTGGTTGGCAGCCGAAGAGGGTCTGGTCTATCTGTGCAAATACGTGGTCGAGATAGGGCAGTTGGGAGCAGAAGTCGTAGGTCTCGGGATACCAGAAGATGAGGCCCAAGAGGGGAGGGAAGACCCTGACGATGCGCAGGGCACGGCAGGGATAGAGGCGATAAAGCCCATAGGCGGCAGCCATTGCCACGAGCATGACGAGGCGTGTGACGAGCATGCCCGTCGGGTCGGCCAGCCCCTGCCAGTAGTAGGCGATGAGGAGGGGGGTGAAGAGCATGTAAATCAGCGTGATGCTCTCCATGCTCCACAGGCCTTTTTCGTAGTCTTTTCTGAAGTAATCTTTCATAACCATTTATTGTCTTTATACCACTGCATGCACTCCTTCACGCCTCTCTCCAGCGGCCATTCAGGCTCGAAGCCGAGGTCGCGCCGGATGGGCGAGATGTCGCACTGCCAGTTGCGTTGGCACATGATTCTGTATTTGTCGCCATTCAGGGTGCTGGGCTTCCCGGTCAGGTGGGAGAACCACTCCGCCACCCCCGAAATGACCCGCAGCAACCACAACGGAGCCTTGATGTGGAGCACACCCTTCACACCCAACTCTTTCTGAATGAGGTCGCTGAAGGCACGGCTGTCGTAGTTGTGTCCGTCGCTCACCAGATAAGTCTTTCCGTTGGCCACCTCATTCTTGCCAATGGCGGCAAAGATGGCACTGACGAGGTCGCGCACATAGACAAACGTGAGCACCTGCCGCTTATATCCCACGGCGAAATCCATGTGCTGCTTGATGCTCTTCGCCATCATGAAGTAGTCCTTCTCGCGCGGACCATACACGCCGGTGGGGCGGAAGATGGTGTAATTGAAAGAATGAGAAATTGGGGATGATGAATGAGGAATAGCCTCCCTGTCTGGATGGTTGGCAATCATTCCTAATTCCTCATTCCTCATTCCTAATTCTTTCAGCCACTGCTCGCTCCTCACCTTGCTTTCGCCGTATGCCGTGTTGGGCTGTGGCGTGTCGTCGGCAGTCATGTCGTTGTAGGTGCCGTCGGCATTCATCTCCTCGCCGATGGGACCCAGCACACTCAGGCTGCTCACATAGAGGAACTGCTCGGGCAGCATGTCCAGTTCGTCGAGCGTGTTGACGAGGTTGCGAGTGCAGTCGTAGTTGTGCAGAAAGAAGTCCTCGCGGTGCAGACACTTCGTCGCTCCTGCCGCATGGACGATGACATCCCAACGCCCCACCTTCTCCTTATATTTAGCCAGTTGGGTACGCAGTCGGTCGGCATCCGTCAGGTCGAGAAAAGCGAAGTTGAGTCTCTCCTGTTGCAACCATCGGCGGCTCGAGTGTTCGCGCATGCCAGCCCATGTCTCCATGCCGCGCTTCAACCCCTCCTCGCAGAGGAAACTGCCGATGAAACCGCTGGCTCCTGTGATTAGAATCTTCATGCCCTTCTTCACCATTTGCTCTGCACAGTCAGGGTTGCCCCCTTCTGCATGTTGGCATAAATATCTTCCTCACCCTTCTTCACCTTGCAGAGGGAGAGCGTGTTCCCCTGCACCTCGCTCACAGTGAGCGTGCCGATGGGCGTGGTGCCGCTGTTGCCGCCCTGCGACACAGGAGCATAGACGGTGAAAGAGTCGCCCTGGCGCACCTCGTTGGCAAAGCCCAGGTCGATATAAACCTGCTTAGCCCTCTCCTTCTTCTGTTCCGCAACGGAAAGGATGCAGCCCTGCACCGCCATGCGAGGAGCGGAGGCAGGATAGAGCGAGGCAAGCTTTTGACCGATGGAGTTGCAGATGGAACTCTGAACCGACTCCATCGGGTCGGTGGAATACATGCTGCTATAATTGTCCTTGTCCAAGTCGGTGGTCCAGATGACCTCGCCTGTGCGGTAGTTGACGAGTTCCACGTGCATCTTGGCGTATGCAAACCAGCGTTCAACAGGGCGTGGACCTCTCTGCTCAGACGTGGGTTTCTTGTACTGTTCACCCCGTTGTGTGGCAATGATGTCACCCTTCAGGATGAGCAGGGGAACATCGCTCGCAAGCGCAGTGCTGGTGAACTCTCCATCGACGAGCGTGACACGGGGCACACGGCTGACTGCCGTGCGGATGTTGGCTTGCAAGGCGTCGGCATCGATGGGGTTGCTGTAAACTTCGTTCGGGACAAAAAT
>ODAI011916600.1_pt1 | contig 10622 bp, 11 predicted proteins | sample 1539321 | NCBI WGS metagenome assembly ODAI01 (sample SAMN02144231, study PRJEB22623) | gut metagenome | biome: sheep rumen | host: Ovis aries | place: New Zealand | reverse complement strand
TCGCCGCTCGGCTTCGAAGCATACGCATTGGAGTGATAACGACAACGAACTTAGAACGCTGAGGTCCTCGTCCGCAACAACGAAAGCAATCCTAATTATTCTAATGACCGATTTGGGTTTAATTATGATACGTTACATTCAGGATACAGAGCATTACACCGAGGTGCTATCACGCATGATGAAAGCGCAGCGGCTACTATGGATTGCAACCGCTGACCTGAAGGACTTGTACGTTGAGAAGAAAGGCGGGGCAGTAGTCCCGCTACTTCAGATTCTTAGTGACTTGGTAAAGCGCGGCGTTGAGGTGCGGCTGTTGCATGCCAAAGAACCCGGGCAACCGTTTCGTGAGGACTTCGACAAATACCCTGCGCTATGGACCAAGATGGAAAGACGGTTATGCCCGAGGGTACACTGCAAACTCATAGCCATCGACAGCGAAACGGTCTATATCGGCTCTGCAAACATGACGGGTGCCGGCATGGGGATGAAGTCGGAGAACCGCCGCAACTTTGAGGCTGGCATCATGACCGATGAACCCGGCTTTGTTGATTCCGTAATGTCGCACTTCGACAGCATTTGGGAGGGCACTCGCTGCACTAAATGCGGCCGTAAGGACTTCTGCGGCGATAGAATAAAATAATATATGCTTTTTTTGACCGTTGAGTTAAAAGTTATAAGTTAAAAGTTCTTTGTCGCAATGCTCCAAAGCGTCAGCCAAGGCAGCCGAGCGATAAGAAATATTACCTTTTTGCTCATTGCTCTTTGTTCTATAGACTTTTTTAAGAACACGAATTTACCGAATTTCACGAATCTTATGCTCTAAGGACTTTGGGGACTCAAGGGACTTTATTACGAACACGAATTAAACGAATTTCACGAATTTATGTTTTGGCGTTTTGGTCGGGTTCAAACACCGTAGAGTGATTTTATAGGGATTTACATTAACTTTTAATCAAATAATTATTTAATTATGAACGTAAAAGACATTAAAAATCTTCAAAGAGTTTTGCCATTTCGTGACGAGTTTACAACTTTCACTGTCAAGGCCGACGGCGACGAGTACGCCAAAACCGGCATCATCAATCGTCAGGGCGAAGTAATCCTTCCAGCAGACCATTTCTCATGTGCGACAAAAGTAAATAGTAGCTATTTTTACCAACTCTTCGGACACGACAGCGAACGCATATATTTATATAATGCGCAAAAACGTGAATTTATGCCACAGAATTTGATGTTCCCTCTTTCGTCAGAAGTGTTTATGTGCAAGTCAGATGACGAACAGCATTTCGGGCTCGCTCACGAGAATGGCGACATCATCCTGCAGCCTGTCTTTGACGGCATCATCGTATGGCTCGACTGGTTCGTTGCCAAGGAGAACGGAAAATGGTCGGTTATCACAATCAATGGCGAAAAAGTCTTAGATATGGAGTTTGACGATGTTAACCTGCAAAATCCCAAGGCTTCAGAACTTTGCGTGGCTGTTGACGGGAAGTGGTTTTTCATCAGCGCTCAAGGCGAACGGCTCACTCACGGAAACTATGAGTACCTCATGCCGTATAACGCCGCAGGTTATGCAATAATGAAGCAAAACGGCCACATCGGTATCATTGACCGAAAGGAAAACGTCATACTTATAACCCATTATTCGGAGACGGATTCCAAAATGCTTTGGCGGCGAACGGCATTCTGCGGCGACGAGCAATTTGTTGTGGTTGACAACGAGAAATGTGGTATCATCGACATTCACGGTTCGGATTTGCTCCCTGTAGAATACGAGTTAATCAAAAATCAATATGATGTCACCCACTCGCCGCGATGTGTAGTTGTCATAGACAGCGAAAAACGCGCCGGAGCAGTGGATTTAAGCGGAAAGATAGTCGTTCCTTGCCAATCCACGGGTTTATGGTATTATGAAATGTTTGATGTATTCACGGCAACGGACGAAAACGGCAAAGAAGGATTGCTTGACGGTCATGGTAAGGTATTGCTGCCGTTTGAGTATGACCACATTAGCATTGCTCGGAAAGACTGTGGCCTTGATGAGATTTCCGTGACGAAAAACGGCGAATGCTATTTCATCAACATCGCAGGTGAACGCGTGCAAGTCGTATGAGTCGATATGAATTCACTTTTGAGTTTAACCCAAATCGGTCTAATGACCGATTTGGGTTAAACTCACCCTGCGGGACGGCTGCTCGTCGCGGGAGCATGCCGGTACGGATACGACAACAGCCATAGACCTATGTGCGTGATTGACACCACGACATATCTCTGCTCCAACATCTTCTGGACCGCGCCGACATTCTATAGCTATATCAACATGCTGCCGGACAATATCACACTCTACCCTAACCAATACTCGACTTGCACCGTACTTTGAAGCCCGTCAGTACGACCATTGGATGCAGATGTTCACGTCCGTCGACCCCCTATCCGACCAAACACCAGACATCAGCCCATACGCCTACTGCAACTGGAACCCACTCAAATACATCGACCCCGACGGGAAAACTGAATTATAAGATTACCAAAATAGTAGTAGGATTTTCAATGTGTTTTGATTAAATCAGCACTTAGATGTAAATAAGTATAAAGATATATCAGATTTTTTTTGTAAATTTGCACTAATTAATTACTTACTTATAAAGTACAACTATGAAATTTAACGTCCTACTCCATGCATTTGTGGCATTATTTATCGGTTTTATTGTTGTGTCATGTGATAAGTCGTCAAAAGACGAACCCAACAACGGGCAGAACAATAATGAGTCTAAAACAGACCAGTCCATCAGGACATATTTGGGTGCCATAAAACTCAACGATGTGATTATGCAAATCGATAATGAAGATAAGAAAGACACAAAACTTGAGTATATTCTTGACGCTACGGATGCCGGCATTGATACACTGAAGATGTATAATGTCAAGTTTTCTCCTATGCAGCCCGTCACACTTGAAATTGTACGATTAAATGTGAAGTCTGACAAAGATGGCAATATCAGTCAAGTTCAAGAAGAACAAGCAGCAGAATATTTCATGAGTATAAAAAATGATTGGGTGATATACGATCAGCATAAATTCACTCAAACATCAGGTAAAATATCCGACAAATCACTTTCATTAGACACCTATTGCGGTTCTGTCCACATCACTTATGAAGGTGCGGCGAAATAAAGTAAAATCATTATCTACGAATTATGCATCAACACGTTAATGTAGCAATACAGGTTCTGCCTTCATGTTCTCATAAGGATAGTTATGAAATAGTGGATGCGGCAATTGAAGTCATCAGTAAATCAGGCTTAAAATTTCGTGTATGTCCGTTCGAAACCGTAATTGAAGGAGAATATAATGAAGTGATGGAAGTTGTGAAAGCCGCTATTGAGGCATGTTACCGCTCCGGAGCAGAAAAAGTGCTCACTAATCTCAAGATACAGACCTCAGCTGACCAAGCCGTCACTATTGAAGACAAAGTCGGCAAATATGATGCTATAGGCATGACAGGTCTATGATTGCTTTTGTTTCAGTGTTAGAAACCGGGCTACTTGTTTTTTGCGTTTGCGAACTGTTAGCCTCCACGGCATATCCGAAGATGCAAAGGCAGATTTTTTATCTGGCTTTTGCGTTTTCGTTTGTGTGGTCCACACTGAAATTCGCCTATGGACCAGATATAATAACCTATATCCCACTCTATCGAACTATAGAAAGTCCCTTAGGCATATTGTCGCAATGGGGACAGACTACATTTGAAAGTGGTTTTTCGTTATTTACATCACTCTGCAAATTTTCCGGATTATCATTTTGGGCTTATACGGCAGTTATATCAACTCTGTATTTCGTTGCCATATTTCTCTTATTGCGTAAAGTTAGTTTCTATCCTACGATAGCTCTCACTATCTTGTTGAGCCTTGATAGCAACTTATATCTCAAAGAGTTCAGACAGTGTCTCGCGGTTACTTTTTTTATTTTTGCAATACTATTGTTTTCTAACCGCAAGTATATTTGGTCATTACTTTGTTTTGTGATTTGCTCCACAATGCACCATTCCGCGATTTACATAATCTTCGTCACTGCATTGCTTTATGGCTTAAGCAATATCCGTACTGACGGACGTTCCTATGCAGTGTTAGCATTGATGTTGATAATTCTTGCAGCTATACCATGGGGCATACTTACTTCGAGTATAAAGGTCAACCTTATGACAATTTCAGACAGAACAATACAATCATTGTTTGAACATCTGACGGTTACATCTAATGGATTTCAAAAAATTGTCATTATCTATCTGGCACTGATATGTGCTTTGGCATATTATCTGCAACCTGAACGAGGTAGTCGAACGCTTCATTGGATGATGTGGACCGTTGTTTTTGTCATTGTTTTGTTGAGTGACTACTGGTTTTTACTCAATAGGATACGGTCTTATTTCTTGCCTTTCTTGGTAGTATATACTTCCAGTGTTTTAGATTATAAGAGAGTGCAGCATCCAACAATATCTATGAGTCCGATTCCTCGTCAAGTTTTTGGACTATTATTATTGGTGTTTGTTGCTTTCGACGCCTTATATTCAGTTCCCCAAAGTCTCAAACGACAAAAGTATCCCACTGACGATATTAGTCTGATAGTTGGCGTGAATAAGCAAAATGAGGAATTACTCACAGAGAAGAAAATGCGACGTGCCATAAAGTATTGGGAGAATGATTTCAAAGCCGCTAACTGATGGAAGATATACTTTTTTGCATAGTAATATATGGCACACGCCTTGAGCAGTGTAATTCATATAGGACATTGCGCACTCACTTGCCAGCAGCATTGTTTTCAGAGTGCGTTTATGTTCATGACAATACCGAGGATAATATCTATCTTGCTAAGGCTTACAACCAAGCACTGCAAATTGCCAAGCAGCGTGGTAAGTCTTGGCTTTTACTACTTGATGATGACACTGAAGTAACGCCTCAATATTTACAAACCGCATCTCAATTTGCTCTGCAAAGCGCAATACCTGTAGCAGTTCCTTATTTAAGCGACCATGTCGGTCAACAGCTTTCTCCAAAATGGTACAACAAATATTCAGGACCTTTTAAGCGTCTGAGTATCAGTAAACGCTCCGACGATGACATCATGATGGCATTCAATTCCGGAGCCATGTTCCACATCCCGACATTTGAATCACTGCTAAATAATTTTAATGAAGACTACCCTCTTGACTATCTTGATTTTGACACTTTCTATCGTTTGGCGCATCAAGGTATTACGCCAGCGATACTTAAGGCTACATTGAGACATAATCTCTCAATATCCGATAGCAGGAACTACGTGTCAGTTCACAGATACCGTTGTTTGATGGATGCCGAACTGCGCTACACAAAACAATTAGGTACTATTCAAAGCATCATGTGGTATAAGCTGCGTTTAGTGGCGCGAATTCTCAAATGGGTAGTAACAATGCATCCCTTCGTGAAAGAAACAGCAAAACACCTATTTTGTTCATGATATCGGTATGTATGGCGACATATAATGGTGAGCAGTATCTTCGTGAACAGATAGACTCAATTTTGGCTCAATTGGGGTCCAATGATGAGCTCATAATTTCTGATGACAACTCAACAGACTCCACACGCGACATCGTAAAGTCATATTCTGACCCAAGGATAACACTGCTTATTAATAATAGGCAACATTTCAAATGGAATTTCCTCAATGCGTTAACACACTCACGCGGAGAATATATATTTCTGGCAGACCAGGACGATGTTTGGTTGCCCGGCAAGGTCAGTGCTTGCTCACGACTATTGGAAAATTGCGATATGGTAGTCACAGACAGCATAATCACTGACGAACAGCTTAATGTTATAGAGCCGTCTTTTTTTACCTTCTATCATTCAGGCAAAGGCATACTCAAAAACATCGTTAATAACACTTATTTCGGCACTTGTATGGCATTTCGCAGGTCAGTTCTCAATGCCGCACTACCATTTCCAGAAACGATAGAAATAGGTCATGACTTATGGCTCGGTCTTGTGGCAGAAACTATGGGGAATGTAAAGTTTCTTAAGCAGCCTTATATCTATTACAGACGCCATGATGCCGCACTGACCAACATAAGGCAATCGCTGTTCACACGCAGCAAAAGGAGTTTATGGACAAAGATTAAAGGACGCTTAATCGTCCTTAAAACGCTGCTTAAGGAGCGAAAAAATATTAAAGCAAAAGCAAAAGCACAATGCTGATACTGCTTTCGACATATAACGGGGCAAAATACCTGCCGGAGTTTCTTAATTCGCTACTTCGCCAAACATATAATGACTGGCGCTTGGTGGTTCGTGATGACAATTCCACGGACAACACACGCCAAATCATTGCCGACTTTTGCGACAAGCATCAGAATCACATTGCTGAAGTCATGTTCGCTGACGACAACGTGGGAGTTACGCAATCTTTTGAAATATTGATGCTCAAGGCCATGACATATACTGACGAGCAGTATTTTATGTTTGCAGATCAAGATGATATATGGCTGCCTGAAAAAATACAAAATGCGATGAACGCCATGTCACACGCCGAAAGTTCTAAACCACATTCAGCTCATTTAGTGTGTACAGATTTGACGGTCACGGACGAAAAACTAACGGTTATTAACTCATCATTTAGTCGTTACACAGGTATTAAACCAGACTTATTGGTCAAACACCAACTCATAGCTTGCACGAATTTCGTGACAGGGTGCACAGTCCTCATCAATCGCAAAGCTCTTTCAGTCAGTGTCCCCTTTACTCATCAGACTCTCATTCACGATCACTGGACAGCCTTAAGAGTTTTATCTGCCAAAGGCTCTATAACATATCTCAACAAATCAGACATTCTCTATCGACAGCATGGTGACAACACTTATGGAGCCATAGCAAGCAAAAAAGGCGGCGAATATCTGCGCCATCATTATCAGCAATATCGGGATATTAATGCCTACAACACAAAACTATACCATCAAGCACATGCCGCGCTTGGAATGACTAAAATTGGCTTCTGGAGCAGGAAAATGCTATACTTCATCATGCGGCACCTATGCTAACTCCTCATCAAGGCCGGTGAGTAAATCAGTGATGATATTGATGCAGCTTTCAATATCATTTAGAGAACATTTTTCGGTATGTGAGTGCATATACTTACATGGTATGACCAATTCACCGACAAGCGTTTTAGGAGAGAATATCTGCATTCTTGAGCTATCTGAGCCCCCTGTTATTTCCCGTCCTAAACATTTTTGCAGTGCGATATTAGCCCGACTGGCAGTTTTGATGACCCTTTCGCGAAACATGGCATGACTGTCTGCATTAAGCACTATGGCACACCCTTCGCCCATACGCGGTCGCGATGTCTTGTCAAGTTGCTCTGCATCCGTAACATCCACGTTAATCGCCATGTCGGGTTGTTCGGTTTGCGCCACAGCCGCCATGCCGCGAAGCCCTATCTCCTCCTGTGTTGTGGCAGCCACTGACAGGCGTATTTTTTTCAGCCGCCCCTTCAGGCGTTTCATAACCTCCAGCACAACATAACAGCCTACCCTATCATCTATTGATTTAGACGTGATTACACTGTCATGAACACTATAATTGGGCATAAACGCCACAGGGGCGCCAAGTTCAATGAGTTGCATGGCTTGTTCGCGGTTTTGGCAGTCAATGTCAACAAAAAAGTCTTTGATGTCTGGCATTTTACCATCATTGGTCATCGGCGTGCTAACCATGACACCGTTGACGTAACCACAGTCAGCACATACAACAACTTGCTGAGTGTTAAGCCGCGCCGGACATACACCACCTATTCCCCTGACTTTGAGCAACCCGTTTTGACACACTTCTGTTACTTGAAATCCGACCTCATCAATGTGAGCCGAGAGCAGGACGCGATATTTAGCGCCGGTGTTCATCGTCGCCACTGTATTGCCAAAATAATCTTGACGCACCGTGTCAGCCCACTGCTCGGCATAATGCCTAAACAAGTCCGCGGCAGAGCGTTCAAAAGACGAAACTCCTATCGAGCTTAATAATGATTTTAACATATACTAAAACAAATAATTGTACTTATCAGAGAATTCCGGCGTTGACATGAATGTTCTGCCCCGTGATTTTGTCTGCTTTATCTGAGATGAGGAAATCAACCATGTCAATGACAGCCTGCGCATCAACATGAGTTCTTAGTGCCGTATTTTTCTTAAAGTCAAGTTCTTGACGATTGTCTAACAGCGAGAACATGCCAGTGTTGACAAGCCCTGCTACAATGGTGTTTGAGCGTATTCCGAACCTGCCATACTCTGCCGCCACAGTTCTTGAGAAAGCTTCAAGCGCCGCTTTGGAGGCTCCGAGTACTGACAAACCCATATAGGCCTTGTGAGCGCAAATGGACGACAGATGTATTATCACCCCTTTGACGCGATGGCGCAAAAAATTGTTGATGACCAACTTAGTGAGCAACATCGGGGCAACACTATTGATTGTCAGCAAGTCAGCTATTTTCTTATTGTCAGCGTTGTGCAGCAGATTTTGGAGCGCCACAGCCGCATTGTCAATAAAAACGTCTATGCGCTCTGTTTGTAAAGGCAGCAGGCGACACAGTTTTTCATCAATGTCAGCGGTTTTCAGCAGGTCGAAACTTTGCCAGATGAGCGTGTCGGGATAGTTGTCCAATAGTTCGGCAAGTTCGCTAGAGCACGTACGGCTCAGCCCTATCACCCTATTGCCTTGGGATAAAAAATGACGAGTCATGGACAACCCCAAACCTCGTGAAATGCCGGTTATGAATATTGTTTTCATTGTTTCGTAGTCTTGAAGTTGAGGTAGATTTGCTTAATTTCCTGTTCTGAAAAACGACAATCGTTCGTGGAGAGAAAGAAGGCGTTTTGTTCCGGCATTTCCACCGTTCGCAGATTTAGTTCCGCGCAAAGTTGTCGGAGCGCAAAGCGATATATGCGCAATTTTCTTGACTGTCCTTTTTCTTCCTCTCCGTCTTGATAGCTGCCGCTGACGACAAACACAGCGTCGTTGTCAGCAGCTGCAATTGTTTCAAAAAACACCCGCACGCCACTCACTGATAGCTGCCACATATCCACCGCTTTTCCCTCATGACTCGTGAAGCGCTTGAAGCATCGCTGGTCCGACTCATATTCTTGTGGAAATATGTCACTTATATAGAGGAAGCTCGAGTAGCGGTAGAGACGCAGAAAATACAGTATAGAGCCAGAAGCGTTAATGAGCGGCACGTCAATAAGATAGTCGATTATTTGTTCGAAAGGACCTGACGGACCTGTTGTGCGGATATGTCGATAGGCATAATGTGTCATAGGGCATTGCGACGTATTAATATCTGCTTAATGAACTGCCTTGTCCAGCGGCATATAATATCCAGTTGTTCAGGCTGATAAATCATGCTCTGGGCTAAGCAGCCCCCTCCGCAGTGCCATTTGGCGAAGCAGCGCCGGCATTTGCTCTGGTGCCTGGCGTCATGACTGAGCAGCGAACGTAACTTGTCATTGTTGACAACCACATGCCCTGCATCATCCACCATGCCGTATTCCACAGCGCCATACTGCTCTTCGAGCCTTGACGAAAAACGGTGGCACACAGTGATTGTCCCTTCAGGATTGAGGCACATCTCTCCACCGCAATAATGCTCCACGAGCATATCAACATACTGCGAGGCAAGCACATAGACATCTATTCCGAGTTTTTTGCCCATGTCGTAGGCGTCAAAGAAGTTGCGCGTAAAGTCGTCGTAGAAATCACTCATCAGCTGCATGTCAGCAAAAATCACCGGATCTTCAACGATTTGCAGCTTATACTTTTTCACTAACGGAAACGTGTCATGAAGCGAAGCCACCATCTGGCATAGTCTGTTGACATTGCTTGGGGTGATGATGGACTTGACGGTGATGTCAACTCCGGCATTCATGTAGCGGCTGACAGTTTCTACAACTCGGTGATAATGTCCGCGTTGTAGTTTCTGTATGTCTTCAAGGACCTCAAACGACACACCAAGGTGAACATTATGCCGCAGCATAACATCCTGAAGTCGCGCGCTATATAAAGACCCATTCGTGGTGAGGCCGACACCGAGGTTAAAGCCTTGTTGATGTGCTCTTTGTGCGGCATAATCAATAATTTGCGCCGTCAGTTCAGGCTCGATGAACGGCTCGCCGCCCCCCAACACAGCAAGCCATAAATCGCGCAGTGGAGTACGCCCGGTGTCAATGAAATAGTCTATTGCGGCCTTAGCGACGTCGAAACTGATAGACTTGTTTTGCCTGCCTTGAGCAGAGTAGCAGTAGGAGCACTTGAAGTTGCAGCGGAATGTGGGAAGAATCGTCAGTTTATGAATTTCACTGACAGACGTTTTCATCGGTATGGTGCGCGCAACACGTTGATGCTCTTCAAACTTATCGAGCAAAGCGCTATATGCTTCATCATGCACGATACCGCATGCCACATCCTCAAGTTTTTGCGCCTGAACAGCGCTCATCGGCACCATCAATGCCGACAAGGGAGCATACAGCAGATAACCATCATCGGTCTGCAAGGGATATATTTCTTTGTCGTTAAGCGTTTTGAAGTCCATGATTTACAGCATTT
>ODAI010344575.1_pt1 | contig 10623 bp, 9 predicted proteins | sample 1539321 | NCBI WGS metagenome assembly ODAI01 (sample SAMN02144231, study PRJEB22623) | gut metagenome | biome: sheep rumen | host: Ovis aries | place: New Zealand | reverse complement strand
TGCCTCAGACTGTTTCTCAGGCTTTGCGGAATACTTCTCTGCAGATCTTTCCGAAACCCTTGACTGCTCGGGAACGGATTCTCTCACTTCCTCGACAGTAGCATCCTTTGAAGGAGAATCTCCTCTGTATACGATAACCTTTCTCTCGGAGGAAGTCTTTCTCTCTGGTGACTCTTTTCTTTCGGGCGTATCTTTCCTCTCGGGCGTCTGCTTATTATCCTGTTTGTTTTCCTGCCTTTTATCATGATCGGCAGGCTTCTCCTTGCCGTTTTTTACATTGGCAACGGATTCCACCCTGGTAGCCTTAATGGCTGCTCTTGCTTTTTTTGCTTCACGCTCGGCCTCGGCCTTTCTTCTCTCATCTTCCGCAACCAGAAGATCCACAAGTTCTTCCTTTTTTAAACCTGTGATGCCTTTTACCTTGGCTGCCTTTGCAATAGCTTTAAGCTCTGCAAGTGGTAATGATAATAACTTTTCTCTCATAGTACCTCTTTCAAATATCAATAAATAAACGGGGGTAACAATTTTTAAAGAATAAACAGAAAAGAATCCGATAAACGGATCTCTATACATACATATTCATTGTATTACATATTTGCCATAATATCAATGAAAAGATGATCGAGAAAGAAAATGGCGGAAACCCTTGTTTTAAAAAGGTTTCCGCTTTCATCCTCAGTATAGCGAGAGGGGGATTCGAACAATAGTCATTTTTCAAATATATCGAAAACACGGGGCTTGCGACATCACCATTTCCCCTCGTGCTCATTTTGTGCTCATCCTTATAACACATGCGGAAATCATACTAAAGAAATTCTATCACAAAAATGAAATCTGTCAATTTATAAGCCATTTTACAAGCCTTTATGGGCTTTTTTTTTATCCCATTTCCGTAAAAACCGAACATTTGTTCACGGTCCCGCGAAATGTCACTGGTGTAGAGTGCGCGGTGGGAGCGTAAGGGGGTAGCAAGCCTCAAGTGAGGAGCAGCTCTCGGTGGTCCTTGTGGCCGCCGGGGGCTGTGCCTCGCTTAGGGCTCTCTACCTGTCTTATGCCTTTTGGGCTTGCTATCCCCCCTTATGGCTCCCGCTGATAGGGCGGTGTCCTTTAGCGCCCGTATCAGCCGACGGAGGGGGTTAGGGGGGCACGGCGAGTATGCCCCCCTTATAAGAAGCGGGTAAATGGTGCGGAGACACCCTCTGTCCATAGGGAAGGAGAATCGTACCCTGCTTTCGCTTTTTTTCATGCAAAATTTCGTCCGCTAGAAGAATTTTTTCCACTTTTTTACAAAATGTAGCGTTTTTTATCAAAAATAAAAAGTTTTTTTGCCATATAAAGCAAAGAAAAAAAATCGCCCTAGGTGATGTCGGCTAAACATCTCCTAGGACTTAAAGGAAATCTTTCCACGAAAAAGACACCTTTCACTAGGGATATGAAAAAAAATTTTTTTCATAAGCACTTAATGGGTCACTTCCGGGAAGATTTTCCGGAGGTTTTTTTATGCCACTTGCTTTGTATGAAGAAAAACCGCATAAAGTTGCCTTTGAGTGCTTTCTTGATGAGATCATACCGGATGCCGATATGGGGCTGGTCTATGGCCTAAAGAGGAAGGTTGGAAGCAAGCAGTACCACTTCAGAGCATACCGGGCTAAGGGTATGCTCCTTGATGGTTCTTTTGGGCGCTTCTGCAATTACTACACGCCCAATCTCTACAAGGTCAACAGCGTGGATGTAAAGTCCTCTACAAGGGTAAGTGATGCTATGATTCTTGTCAGTACCATGGCGATCGACATAGACTACTATAAGCTGTACGACAGAGACTATTGGACGCTTTGGGAGATGCAGGGACCGTATCCAAAGTGCTCAGGTCACCATCCGGATCCTATGAGCTTCTTTCACGGAGTGATAGAGGAGCATATCGGGGGCGTGATACCGGAGCCCAGCTACATCGAGCACGGGCATGGGCTGAGGCTTATCTATGTCCTTAAAGAGCCTATAAAGCTTTCTGGGAAGAAGCCCAAGGGTGCAAAGTCAATCACTAAGGCATACTCATCCACTGTCTCCAAGCTGACGGAGGCCCTCAACGAGGCTTTGGGATATAAGATATGCGAGCCACACCCGATGAACAGCTTTTACCGTGTACCGGGCACAAAGAATGAGAAAAACAAACAAATCGTCAAGTTTGAAGCATACTCAGACATCAGATACACCCTTCAGGAAATCATGGACGGGTACCTTCCTTCTCTTCCCAAGTGGTACGAAGACCGGGATGTGGTGGCGGTCGAGAAAAAGAAGGGTCTTGTAAAGCTCCACAGCCCCTACCAGCTTTGGACGGACAGGATGACTGTCTTTAAGGAGATAGCACGGACAGATTATATAAATAGGCAAAACTTATGCTTCTGCTACCTTTGTGGGCTCATGCAGACCGGGTACGAAGGCGACCTAATGGATGCTGTACTCGACTTCAATGATACTTTGATCGAGCCTCTGCCGGAGAAAGAGCTTAGGAGCAAGCTGGGGTATCAAGTCCGCAGTAATAAATGCTATCCCCTGTCTAACAAAAAAATAAATGAGCTTATCGGGAGAGGCATTTTCGAAGAGAGGAAGCACACCAAGAGAGATCGTGAGAAGGCTGAAAAAATCGCTGCCGGTACTACAAGAAAGCAAGTAGCTGAGAGGCACTACAGAGAGGTCATAGAGCTTAAAAAGAAGGGGCTTACCAACCCTGCCATAGCTGAAAAGGTCGGTATAGCCCTTAAGACCGTCAAGAATCTCGTCACAAGGGCGTACAAGGAGAATCTGCTTACAAAGGACGCTGAGGCTACTACAGAGGCAAATAGCACCCCTGAGAGCCCTATAGAGAGCACAAAGGAAGAAAACCCCACAGTGGCTCAAATGATTGCATACGATAGCATCTGTCATACGAGATATGATGTCGCCCAGGATTACCTTGAGAGGGGTGGTTAGCTTTGCTCTATCCTTTCTCGACAAACCCCGCAGGCCGTGGCCTGCATCTGTGAGACAAAAAAGAAAAGGCTGGGGATTCTTCTCCAGCCTTAGCTATTTATAGATTGTATGGTCTGATTTCTTCCACCACACCGTCCTTGCAGTAGATGTCGAGCTTTTTTACTCCGGAGTATGCTCTCGTTGAAAAACCTTTGAAGTAAAAGCCCGAGCTTATCCCATTTGAAATGCGCCATTCATACTTTACCCGGTTATTTTTAAGAAGGCTTTTGTCATAATCGTCGCCCAAGTAGGTTCTGCCTATCCTTTCCAGCATTTCATATTCTGGCATGCCAAGTCTCAGCGAATCTAAAGCAGCATCAAGTGGAATAAGCTCGTGAGCGCGTTTAAGATTACTAACCAACGTTCTTATTGCAAAAAAAATCATAACAACAATAAAGACGATAATGGAGATTCCTATTATTTTTCCAAGCATTTTTCTAGACCTTTCTGGGCTTTAGCCCGGTGCATTCTCTCCTCTTTAGAGGAGCTCAATACGGAGAGGGAAAGCCCCACTCCGGGTATTGAGTTACCCCGAATGAAGAGAGGGGCACAATAAACTTGGCTCCCAAGTTAATATTGTGTTATTGATTTTGCGAAATCAAAGAATTTAAAGCGCTAAGTCGTCTTCCTCACGTTCCATCTCAAGCGCATATTCAAGAGCTCTCTCAGCCCTCTCAAGGGGCTTCTTCATAAAGGTTTTAGCCTCTTCCTCTGACATTTTAGCCAAGATGGGCTCGTACTTTGCCTTATCGAACCAGTCGACGAGTGCAGCTTCCATCTGTTTCTCGGAAAGCTCCTCTCCCTTTTTAGTTGCGGCTTCTTGTATCTGATTTTTCGCATAGCCGATCTTTTGATTCGTGCGGGTGAAGGTCGCCATGTCGATACCGGAGACAAGCTCATTTTCTTTCGTGATATCTTCAGCCCGTGTGGCAAGTGCCTCAAGAGGTGCAGCGGCTTCATTCACTTTCTCGGTGGCTTTAGCCTCAAAGCGACCGTTGATTTCAGTCCTTTCAATGGAGGTCTTGGCATCTTTCCACGCTGTAAGAGCCTCTTTGATGATGTTAGGGATGAAAAGCGCTACTTCTTTTGCAAGGGTCTTCAGTTCGAGCTTCAGCTCCTTGATAAGTGCCTGCAAGTCAGAGATGGCTTTAGCCTTCTCCGAAAGCTCGATTTCTTTTTCTTCTATGATGGACTGCATCTCTTGAGCTTTAGCTCCCGCTTCAGCAGCCTCGGCTTTAGCCTCACGGATCTGCTCCCGGTAGCCATCCTGTACTTCTTTGAACTCGGCGGCCATCGCTTCTTTGTCGCCCTTTATTTGCTCGATCTCGGTTTTAAGCTTCTCGTTTTCCTTCTTGAGTGCAAGAGATTCCTCCCTTTGCTTCTTGGTCATCTGCTGGACTTTAAACTGACTTCCCTTGCCTTTACTTACATGGACCTCTACACCTTGCTCAGCCATCCTTTGTTCAAGGATGTCATTAAGAGTATGGAGGAACATCTTATTGAAGCGGCCGCAATTACATCCGACCGGCTTTTCATCAGGCATCACCTTTCTATTTACTTCACCTTTGAGTATCGTCGGTCTTGATGGTTCTTTACGGCCCTCAGCCTTTGCAAGGGCTTTTTCATGATCAAATTCCGCTTTACGCTTATCGTAGTCTCTGACATAGGATGTGGGAAGAAAAGCAAAGTGCATATGGGGTTGGCTCTCATCCATATGTACTACCGCATAAAGGACATCATCCTCTTTGATTCCGGCTGCAATCATCAATGCCTTGGATGCAGCCTCGAAAAACTTCTTTGGATCACCTTCGTAGTCTTCCGGCATCGTGAAGATAATTGAGCATGCGACTGCGTCCTTTCTTGCTGTCCGACCGGTCTTTTCTTCGAGAAGCTGACGGAGCTTCTTTGATTTGTTCTTTTCATTCTTCTTGTGTCTCATACAGTCATTGATTACTAAGGCATAGTTGTCCTTGGTCTTTTCGTAATCTATGAGTGCTTTTACTTCTTTGCTGGGATCATACTTGTCATATCCCGGTATCGTCCTCATAGCTTCATCAAAGAGACCGCATATCTGAGGAAGCGAATATTGCTGTAAATCTGGCATTTTATACTCCTTTCTGCGTACATATTTCGTGTAAGATGTATGGAAGTTTGTGGGTAAAATGTATGGAGATTTGTATGCAAATTGTGGGTAATCTGTGTGCAATAGTGATGTACTTACTGCATCAAAGCACCGTATGTCATTGCTGGCCTTTATCCCCACACACACTAAAAAGGTTGCTCTCCTACATAAGTTCTAAGGCAAGGTAGAACTTGCTGGCGCAAGTTTCTTTGCTTGCATCACCTATATATGGTAAAAGTCCCGCAAAATGACCCACCTTCAGGGGAAGCTCCGGAGCTAAAGCTCCTTTGCTTTTCCCCTTCCGTCTAAAGCTCCCCTATCTATTAAGGGAACATTTGCGGTAAATATCCTCCCATCTAATAAGGGAACATTTACCTTTCCAGTACTTCTTCCTTTTCCAACATATCCTCTAAATCTTTTTTTGTAAGAAGAGTACCATCAGCTTTATAGGCCGGGCACATTGTTGCAAAGTCTGCGCCACCATTATATAAATAGGCGACACCTGTATTCTGATCTATTATGTAAGCAGGAGATAAGAGTTCGCAGCTTTTACCTTCCCCATTTCGATCACAGTAATAACCTTCAAGGTTTGCTGTTAATTCACCAATAGTTCTTGCCATATTATTCCTCCTAGAAAAATTTGATGTTATTTGTCGTTTGAACCTAATATCTTCAGTAGCTCCTTCGTATCTCTGAGCTTGTGACCTTCTGTGATGCGTACGCCGTCTTCTTTACGGTACTCGTTCATCAACAGTGTCATGGCCCCAGTGATAAGGATCGATTCGTAGCCGCGAGGGAAGACTGTGAGAAACTTCTTCCAGAGGTTAAGGACATCTTCATAGGCAGTGATTGTTCTCTTGACCTTTTTCTCACGGGTGTCTACTACGATGTCGGTAGGCTCACTGGTTTTAGGATCGTGGCTTGCAAGAAGATCTAAAAGGTCATCGACTGTCACTCCTTTGGGTACTGCTATCCCATGAGGGACGTAATTGTATCCGTTACGCTGAAGGTACTGATAAGCGAGGTCACGGCTAAAGCTCGCACCAGGGTAGCGCTCCTTGAAGTCCTTGTCACCAGACGTCCCGTTTACCATACTCACGAGGTCCTCCTCGACATATTCCGAGATATTTGTCGCCTTAAACTGCTCCTCAAGAGGAACCCTTTTCTTTGTTTCTGTGATGTTTTTCATGCTTTGCTCCTTTCGTAAAGCGCCGTATTTACGGCATTCTGGCGGTTTACACTCAGATTACGGGTAATTTGTACGCAAATAGTATCTTGACAGTATGTAATCTGACAGGTAATATATCCTATAAGGAGGGGGTAAACCGCTTCCTTTTTGTGTTGTATTTATATGAAAAAAATATTTTTAAAATGGGTATTTTTCTAGCAAATTATGGGAAAAAGATAAAAGACCACTCCAGATTCTTTTCTGAAGTGGTCTTTTTTTATGAGAGATATGATCCGGATCCGGTCTTTTAGAATGTCGATAGTATAGTAGCAAGCATAGACCGTAGGGGCCAAAAGTGCAAGACACTTTCTCCCCTCGGTCAGATGTCGGGACACCCAAACCTCTCTGAAATCAAGCTTTTCAGAGCGGCTACGCATCAAAGGAAAAATAAAAAGATTTTGAAACCATAAAAAAAGATCCTTCCTAAAAAAGGAAAGATCTTTCTTTTAAGAGGTCTGAGGTTGTGGTAGAATAATTTCATTGCCGCCTCCTATACTGGCAAGGAAGGGAGGTGTTCTGCATTGTACTATCTAATCTCTTTTGTTATCTCTGTCTTGGCAAGTGTTGCTGCATACTTCATTTGCAAATGGCTGGATGGAGAAGATGACGGCAATCAGCCTAAGGAATAAGCCACCTCGCACAAACGGAATAGAAAAACCCGGAGGACGACACCCTCCGGGCTTTTTGTCTGCATATAACGCATCTAATCTCTTTTAGGTTCTTCAACCTGCTTGTATAGTAGCATATGTCACAGTTCAATTCAAGGGTTTTCTTTTCCTTTCTTAACTTAATAATATTAAGTTTAAAGCTATGTCCTCTTTTCTCTAAAGAAGAAAGGAGAGGGAAGTAACTCTCCCTCCCCGCGCTTGCTGATCAGTAGTATATCACGCCGTCTATGTTAGTCGCATTGCACCATTTGCAGTGTAGGCAGGGCTGTAAGTTGCTTCCGTCTACATCTCCATGCAGCCAGTCCTCCCAGCTGTGGGGGCACTCATCGGGATGCTCGCTGTAGTACTCGGCCCGGGCCTGCTCTTCTCTGGCTGCTACTCCCGCTAACCATTCTTCCTGTGACATATAGCAGTCACCCTCACTGGTGTAGTAGAACCCATATTCATCAGTATATCCGCCGTATTCATCGTAAACGGGGGTGAATTCCTCGGTCTGAGTGTCAACCTCTGCCTGCTGAGTGGTCTCGGTCTCAGTGTTCTGAGTAGCTTCAGTCTGTGTATTTGTATCGGTGTTCTGCTGGGTCTGGTTATCAGTCTGGCTCTGCTGGGTGGCTTCTTCGGTCTTAGTTTCCTCGACCTTTTCCTCAACCTTTTCCTCTGCCTTCTCGGTGGCGGTCTCAACCTCGGCTTCCTGAGTGGTCTCTTCGGCAGTAGCGGTCTCTTCTTCGGTGGTAGTGGTCTTATCCTCAGCTACTTCCTCGCTCTCAGTGGCAAGGGATTCTTCCTTTTCTTCCACTTCCGTATCTTCTTTGGTTTCCTCAGTGGCGAGAGCAGTCTCTTCTGAAGTATCGGTAACCTCTGTAGCCTGTTCCTCCACTACAGTCTGCTCCTTGGCAACCACAGTTTCTTCAGCAACGGGTTCATCGGCAGCTTTCTTGCCGCATGCTACCATTCCCACCATCATCAATCCGCACAGTGCAATTGTGATCATTTTTCTTCTCATATTACATATCCTCCTTGGTTGGGATTGAAAAGTTTTCAACCTATCATTGATATTATATTCTATCATCCTTGATATAGGTTTTCAAGATACAGTAGCTTCAGCCAAGTTATTTATAGCCCTTATAAATAATATAATGATAACGATACCGAATTCATTTAAAAACGGAGTACATCACATCATGATCAAGCTAAGGGTTACCGAAATTCTCTCCGAACAACAAAAAACTAAATACTGGCTTGCTAAACAGACTGAGATGGATTATCACGCCCTTAACAAGCTCGTAAGCAATGAAACGACCTCGATACGCTTCGATACATTAGAGAAGCTCTGTAAGGTCTTAAACGTGTCTATAGGCGATTTATTCTCAGATATCTAAGATCGCTCTCCCTATCTATTTGGAGGGGGATCTTTTTTTAATCTTCATCATCTTCTTCGGCCGGCCCATTGTAGTAATACTTGTAAAAAGACCGTGTACTTACACCTTCAATAAATAGGTCTTCTGCAACTTCCTTAAGGACCTTTTCTACTGCTCTGGCAGTCATTGGGCGTTCTTGACCGTCTGACCCCCTATAGCCTTCAAAAAGCGGCTCTTCCGGCTGCTTATTACACCCTATGTACAGTACCTTCTCAACTAAGTCATTAGAAATCTTAAGCTTTTTATATTTCTTTGATTTAGGAAGGTATTCCTCCACATAGTACTCCCGTGCTTCCTCGTCATATCGGATGTCACACTTTCTGAGTACTCTGGCAGTCTTGAGCTTTAGTCCTGCCTGCGCTTCAAGAGCAAGGATGCACCAGACTTTTGTGCGCCTATAAAGGTACTCGCCGTTCGGCCAGTATAGATTATCCATGATCTCTTCATATTCGTCTTCTGTTAGTTCCCTCACATAACTCATAGACCAAATTATAAACTATACAGAAATTCTCTTCAACAAAGAGTTAAATGCGAACTCCTAAAAAAAGTTTAATTTTCATATCTTCCCAAAGGCACAAACTGTCGGATGGTCCGGCAGGGGATGGTCTTTGGAGGATAGATTATTGGGTATAAAGCATACTGAGATTTCAACAGAGAGTTTATTGAATCGCTTTATCAAATCGGGTAGAATTACCTTTGGTGATGTCGTGGGTTCCTCGGAGGAGGAAATCATGAATAAAATCCTAAAAGAAGTACATAAGTACAAAATAACGCCACCAAAGGAGGGTTCAAAAGACAAGCGATGGTTCACATACGTGCCAGACACAACTAAAAAGAGAGGTTCAAGAAGATTTTGCGCTAACTCTGAAAAAGAACTGGAGACAGCCCTTCTCGAATTTTATGCGGATACAATCGACAAACTGAATAATGCTAATTTGACCATGGGTGAAATGTTCCAGAAGTGGACGGAGTATAGAGAATTCTTTTGTAAGGCTCAGAACAAGAAAAAGTCTTTGTGTCCTTATACCATAAATCGGTATCGTAGAGAATATCGGGAGTATGTACAAGGAACTATGCTTGATAAAGCTATCATGTCGGATATTACAAGCGGATTCCTCGAAAAAGAGTTGACTACCATAGTCAAAGAGAATCATTTAAAAGAACGTTTTTCACGTAATCTTCTCGGCTATTTTAGACAGTGTTTTGCCTACGCTCGTCGAGAACGCTTAATAAGTGAGAATGAGTTTGATTTTGTAGACACCGATAGGATTCTTTCTTTCGCTGAGGTTAATCCGGTTGACTTAGCAGATGATGAGGAGCGTGTTCTTACTGATAACGAGCTTAGCGCACTTGTAATGGCTACCAGGGAGCATGAAAAGAAGCACCCCTACTACATGCCCGACTATGCGATTGAACTTGCCGCTCTGACCGGAATGAGAGTTGGCGAGTTGGCTGCTCTTCACAAAATGAGCGTAAACTATGATAAAGGTTATTTGGAGATTGACTATTCAGAACATCGAATAGACTATGAAGACCACTCTGAAATAGTAGTAGACGAGCCTAAATGTCTTAAGCATCGAAAGTTTCCAATTAACGATGCGATTAGGGAACTGTTTGAAAGAATAGATGCTCTCGGATTGGTTTCTGAGTTTGTTTTTGCGAGACAGAATGGCGAAAGATATACGGGGCACGACATATCCTGTGCTTGTGACAGACGTGCAAAAGAAGCCGGAATTGATAGCAATGTATCTGTTCATCGTATTAGACGTACTGTTGCATCTATTTTGAGGACCAAATACTCTGCGAAGAAAGTATCAAGTCTTCTTGGTCACACAGAGCGAACGGATGATGAATATTACTACTACGACAATTCAGAATACTCTGACAAACTTGATGCAGCAAACTACCTCTCTGGGAATATAATTCCGTTTGAGCCATGTAAAGCCGATAATAAACTTGCACAAATATAATGTGTGCTCATATGTGCTCACATTTTTTCTTGCTATTCGGGAAAAAGAATAAGCGGAAACCCTTGTTTTAAAAAGGTTTCCGCTTTCATCCTCAGTATAGCGAGAGGGGGATTCGAACCCTCGCCACCGCGGGTATGAACCGCGTGCTCTAGCCAACTGAGCTATCTCGCCGTGGAGCCTATAGGGCTCGAACCTATGTCCCTCTGCTTGT
>ODAI012944725.1_pt1 | contig 10624 bp, 6 predicted proteins | sample 1539321 | NCBI WGS metagenome assembly ODAI01 (sample SAMN02144231, study PRJEB22623) | gut metagenome | biome: sheep rumen | host: Ovis aries | place: New Zealand | reverse complement strand
TCAACACACTCATGACAAAGGAACTGATCGTCTACCCATGTTCCTTCCTCCTCTTTGATCTCTCGTCCGCAGATGTCGCAGATTCTTACGTTTGCTTCCATTTCAATTACCTCCAAAAATAAAAATTCCGATAAGGCTGGAAATAGACCTTATCGGAATTATAATATATATTTTGGAAATAGTTTTATTTCGAGTAAAAGCAGAAGCTAATTCTATAGAAATAGATGGCGATTTTTGATACATTATTTTTAAGAGAGAATAAAAAAATAATGGTAGAGGTAATATGAAAAATGCGATGTTTCGAGAAAAAATATATTGGGAATACCACAGATTGTCGATTTGTTTAAAAAATTCTCTTTTTCACTTGATATTTTGAGCAAAGTGTGATATACTATCTATAAAAGCAATTATGAATGGTGGCGCTATTTTATGAGCAGACTAAGAGAAAACAAACCTACGGCAGATGTTCTCATGATTTCAATGAGAGCAATGGGGTACTCATTTGAGAGTGCCATCGCAGATATTATAGATAATAGTATAAGTGCTCATGCCAATGATATCACACTCCATTTTCCTATAGACCCTTCGGAATGTTTTGTTGCAATATGTGATAATGGCTGTGGAATGACAAAATCAGAGTTATTTGATGCAATGAAGTACGGAAGCGAAGCCAAAAGAGATGGCAGAGCTGATGATGATCTTGGTAGGTTCGGACTTGGACTAAAGGCAGCATCTCTTTCTCAGTGCCGTAAACTGACAGTTGTCAGTAAGAAAGACGGAAAAACCTCAGCATATATCTGGGATCTTGATATTATCGAGGAGAAGAAGGACTGGTATGTTGTAGAGTGTGCAGCAAAGCAGATTCCTGAGATAAAGTTTTCTGATTATCTTGATAACTATGATAGCGGCACAGTTGTTCTATGGGAAAACTTCGATTTATTGGAAAAGTCAACGGGTAATGTTTTTGGTGCACTAAGTGCTCACATGACAGAAACCGCTGACTATCTTTCGCTGATTTTCCATCGATTCCTTAACAGAAATGATAAATCTGCTGTCAGAATAAAGATTAACAACTTTCAGCTCAAAGGTTTTGATCCTTTTCTTGAGAATCATAATAAAACCAATATCCGCAGAGAAATAAAAATCATGATACCTGATTCTGCGGGAAAAGATCAAGCTGTATATGTTCAGCCTTATATTCTCCCTTTTCAGAAGGACCTTTCACCTGAAGACAAGAAGCGCTCAGGCGGTATAGAGAATTACCGTTCCAAGCAGGGATTCTACATATATCGCAATGAACGTCTTATTGTGTGGGGCACATGGTTCAACAGACATCGTGATGAACTAACTAAATATGCCCGAATAAGAGTTGATATACCTAACACCCTTGATGATATATGGGGCATAGATATTAAAAAGCAGAGTGCTACTATTCCTCCGTCAATCCGCAAGAGACTTACAAAAGCTGTGGATGATGCAATGGACAGGTCTGTACAGAAGCAGACATATCGTGGCAGAGTTGCAAAAGTAGATGAAGATATGGATTATGTATGGGATCGTGTAAGCCTGCGTGAAGGTTTATTCACATACCGTATCAATCGTGATTCTAAGGTTTTCGATCTGATAAAGGAAAAAATCAACGAGGATGCGCTTCCGTATCTCGATATGCTTCTTGAAGAAATAGAGAGCAATATTCCTTTTCAGCAGATTTATATTGATAAATCCCAGAATGTTATAGATGAAGAAGTAACTGACGAAAGAAAAGCCGATGTTGAAGCAAAGGCAGATGTAATGGTTAAACTTGCACTTGGTGCAGGTGCTGCAGATGTAAATGGAGTTATAGACAGACTTTTCCTGTCAGAACCGTTCAGTAACTTCCCGGAATTGAAAGATACACTAAAGGAGCACTATAATGGTAAATCAGGAAAGAGTTAATAATATAGTCGGAATGGTGCGTAATCTGATAGAGCTTACTGGTATTGCCAATACTCTTACAGATGAAAAGATAGATGAACTTATTTCTCAGGCACTTTCTATTGTAAGTGTAGACTGTTCAGATGAGGAACGGGAAGCCTGCAAACGTGACCTGAAATACAGATATATGATCCAGTCCAGACCTGGTAGCAAGATACTGAATGATTATGATCAGGAAGAATGGTATTCTGACATAAAAGATGAAATTGATCAGAAATTCTGGCTCAGATATAAGGACTATCTGATAGACGAAAAGCATTTCAGTCCGAATATTGTCAGCAAACTCGGCAATGAAACACTTGATCGGGATCTTATGAATTACCTGTTGAATCCTAACATCAAAACAGATGTACCGATTCTCAGGAGAGGTCTTGTTATTGGTGATGTACAGTCCGGTAAGACTTCAACATATATCGGATTGATCTGTAAAGCTGCTGATGCTGGTTTCAAAGTTTTTATCCTTCTGACAGGTACAATAGAATCCCTCCGTAAGCAAACACAGGAGCGTGTAGAAGAAGGATTTATAGGTATAGATATGTCTGATCCTGCAACAGGGGGAAGACGTGTCGGTGTAGGAATGGATAATCAGGATATCTTTGCAACAGCACTTACATCAAGAAACAACGATTTTACCGGCAATTCCGACAAAATAGCTGTCGCATTACGCAATTTCAATGCTGTTGTTTTTGTCATCAAAAAACAGAAAGATGTGCTTAATAAGCTCACAAAATGGCTTCAGAACCTCAATGCTGATAAACTCACAGGTAAAATTGATCAGCCTATGCTTATGATTGATGATGAAGCTGATAATGCTTCTATTAATACCAGCAAGGATAAAGAAGATCCTACCACTATCAACCGTCTTATCAGAAATCTTGCGAACCTGTTCACTCGTTCAAATTATATCGGCTTTACAGCCACTCCTTTTGCTAATGTGTTTATTGATCCTGAAACTACAGAAGAAATGGAAAATCAGGATCTGTTTCCTGAAGACTTTATAGTATCCCTGCCCACTCCATCCAACTATATCGGTCCGGAAAAGATATTTGCTGAGAACGGAGAATATCATTCTCAGCTTATATATATTACTGACGCAGGCGTAGAGGAAAGCGACGGGTATTCATTCTACTTCAAGCATAAGAAAGAATGGCAGGGGGATCTGCCTGATAGTCTTACAGATGCAATATATTCATTCTATATTGTAAATGCTATCCGGGATCTGCGTGGCGATACAAAGACCCATCGTTCTATGCTTATCAATATGTCACGCTTTGTAAAAGTCCAGAAGCATATCCGTTCTGAAGTGGAAGATATTCATACAAAGGCTTACAGAGAAATCAAATTCAACCTCAGTCATGATTTTGAGGAATCAATGAAAAGTCCTGTGCTGAAAAGAATCTATTCTTTGTGGGAGACACATTTCTCAGATACAGAATTTGAGTGGGATGATATTGTGGACAGCCTGTATAATGCTGTCGAACCTATAATGATAAAAGTCGTAAACAGTGCTAAAGGAACAGATAAGCTCGTTTATCCTGCAAATGAAAGTATCAGGGTTATTGCCATCGGAGGTCTTGCACTTTCAAGAGGACTTACACTGGAAGGTCTGATTATCAGCTACTTCTATCGTAACACCTGTACATATGATGTTCTTATGCAGATGGGAAGATGGTTCGGTTACAGACGCGGCTATGAAGATCTGTTCCGTATATGGACTCATAGAGCTTCAGCTGAATGGTATGCTGAAATATCACAGGCAACCGAGGAGCTGAAAGCGGATATGCGTCTGATGAATGAAAACCATATGCGTCCAAAAGATTTTGGTATCCGTGTAAAGAACGATTCCGATGATCTGCAAATCACATCTGCTAATAAGATGCGTAATTCCGTTGATGAACTGGTTACATACAGCTATTTTGGCAGCATCATAGAGACACCATACCTGATTTATAGTCCGGAGAAGCAGGTGAAAAACTATCAGAAGACACTTAAATTCATAAATGCACTTGCTGAAGATAAATATAGAATAGAACAAGTTACGGTTAATCAAGGTAAAACTAAAAAAATGATACTGAAAGTTCCGAAAGAACGTATCATAGATTTTCTTGACAGTCTTGCTATTTCAAAATTCAATGCAAAGTTCAGACCGACTCAGATTCTAAAATTCTTGACAAACTGTGACGATAACAGTATTGCCGAATTCGATATTGCGTTCACTGAAGGCAAAAAGAATTCTGATATATGTCCTATCATACTTGGTAATACAGAGATTATCCCAATTCTCAGAAGCAATTGTCAAATTTCCGAATACGATGACAGACTGAATATTGGTCGCAGAGGAAAGCTGGGCGGCCCGGGGGACGGACTGGCAGGTATTCTTGATACTCCGGATATGTCAGCGGCTGATATTATAGCTGAAGCGCAGGAAAAATTCAGAGAAGACTATCTCAAAAGGAAAAGAACTCCTCTTGCCAATGATGCAACATATCCTGGTGAAACATGGTTTAAGTATATAAAAAATCGTCGCCCACTGCTCGTGGTATATTTTATCAATGCCAAAGGCGATGATAACAATACCGAATCATTTAACAGAATGAAAAACGCTATGGGAGATGCTGTATCTGTAGGATTTGCCCTCGGTTTCCCTGCAAATGACAATCAGGCAATCCACGAAATATCGTGTTATCGAGCAAATAAAACATACAATTACTTTGAGCGGGATGAAATCCTTCTGGAAAGCGAGGAGGAAGAATGACAGAACTGAAAAAGCGATTTGATGATTTTACATCTCCAAATTTCTATTCAAGGGTAAGTACTGACCATGTACTTGAATTATACATAGGACTTGATGAAAAAGGGCGTAAATCTATCGAGCTGCGGTCAGCTTTCAATCCTCGCAAGGTAAAAGGCACATCTGCTATCGAAGTCAATCAATATGATAACCAGAAATACAAGACAATACGTTTTTCTCTTACTGACGAGGAAATAAGCGGATTGTTCTATACGTTCTGCGATGATCTTATAGAGCAGACAAGAGATCTGGCAGATGAAAAAGGCGGATATAACGCTATTGTAGTACGTTTTCATCAGTGGAAGAAAATGTTCGTATCATCTAAAAAGGATTTTCTGAATGAAGCACAGATTATGGGACTTATAGGTGAGCTCCTGTTTCTGAGAGATCAGCTAAGTAAACGCATAGGATTACCTGAAGCACTGAGAAGCTGGAGCGGACAGGAACTGACACATAAGGACTTTTCCTATGGTGATACATGGTCGGAGGTCAAGACTATACGCAGAAGCTCACAGGTAGTGCATATTTCTTCTCTTGAGCAACTTGACAGTGAACATGACGGCGAACTCGCCGTATATGCTCTTGAGAAAATGAGTACAGAGTATAACGGCATCACGCTGAACAAACTTATCGTTGATATCCGCAATCGTTTTTCTGACAGCGATGACCGTGATTTGTTCATGTCGAAGGTTGCGTTACAGGGATATGAATATCATAACTACTACGATGATTTTGTTTTTGAGCTGATATATTGCAAAAATTTCCGTGTCAGTGAAGATTTTCCGAAGCTGATACCCGGAGATGTTCCTGAAGCAGTATTGAAAGCAACATATGATATTGATCTTAATAAAATAACTGAATTTGAAATCAAAGGCTGAAAGGAGTTGAGTCTATGGACTATCAGGAGTATAAGGAAGAATTTCTGGAAACATTGAGAGCAGATTCTGCTCATAGTGGAACAGATACTGAAGACGAGTTCCTGAATCACACCTTTGATCTGCTGATGGACTTCAACGAACTTGATTCGCCTGAAAGAACAGGCATGGGCGATAAGAAGGGTAAAAGAGGCAGACTGATGCGAGCTGACGGTTACTGCTTTGACGAGACAGACCATAGCCTTATACTGCTTATCAGTGACTTTCAGGACGCAAAAGAAACAGATAAACTAACTATAACAAGAGTAGATGAACTATATTGGAAGATGTATTACTTCCTTGACGAGGCTTGTAATGGTGACATCAGTTCATACTTTGATGATTCAGATGAAGTATTAAAAATTGCAAGTTATATCCGCAGAAGGATAAATGCAGACAGTGATGACCCTGAGCTTATTCTAAAGGTAAAATTCTATATTCTCACCAACAAAGAACTTGATACAAAACTTCTGAGCACAAATCTTCTGGAAACAACAATCAAGAACACCAGAGGAAAGAAAAAAACGACAAAAACCAATAAAAAAATCAAAAAGGAAGATTTCAATGGTAAACCTCTCGAAATCGCTCTTTGGTATCCTGAACGTTTTTTTGAGATGGAAAACAGCAACAACAATGAGCCTATTGTCATTGATGTTGAGGAAGATTATGGATACAAGGGTATCCCATGTATCAAGGGTGATATCGGCGATAATCTTGACTATGAAGCCTACATAGCTATCATTCCGGGAAAGTTGCTTGCAGATATCTACATAGAACATGGAAGCCGTGTACTTGAAGGCAACGTCAGAGCTTTTCTCGGTACAGGTGGTTCAAAAAGCGTTAACAGCGGTATCAGAAGAACTATAAACAATGATCCTACAAAATTCTTCACATATAACAATGGCATAGCTACAACCGCTTCCGACGTTGAAACCGAGCTGATTGACGGGCAGCTGTACATCACAAGAGTTGTTGATCTTCAGATTATCAATGGTGGTCAGACTACCGCTTCTCTTGCTGAAGCGGTACTTAAAAGGACCAACACTGAGCTTGAAGGCATTTATGTCCCTATGAAGCTTACCGTTATTGATGACCGTGAAACTGAGGATGAAAACGGCATACGTTTCTATGATGAAATGGTGCAATCAATTGCAAAATTTGCTAACAGCCAGAATAAAGTTACCGCTGCCGACCTGTTCTCTAATGATCCGTTCCACATCCAGATGGAGAAGATGTCAAAGAGATATCTTGCACCTCCGGGACAGTCTGCTGTTCCGACTGGCTGGTACTATGAGCGTTCAAGAAAGAAATATAAGCAGGAACAGGTCAAGCTTTCCAAAGACGAGCAGAAACGCTTTATGTCCAAATTCCCTAAAGCACAGATTATCACCAAAGAACAACTCGCTATGTATATAACTGCAGTATTTTCTCTGCGTCCTGATATCGTGTCAAGAGGAAAGAACTGGACCATGAAGGCTTTCGGAACTGAAATCAGCGAGGCTTTCAGAAAAAACAGAGAATCATTCAATGAATTTTATTTCAAGAAGTGTATCTGTGCTGCTATAATATACAGATCTGTTGATAACTATCTTGAATCACATAAGGATTCCGCTCGTAACCCTACCGGTTTCTGGTACAAGACAGGTGGTTACAAGCTGAATATAGTTCCCTATTCAATAGCCAAGATCATATCATCGCTTCCTTCGGGATACTCACTGGACTGGATGAAGATATGGGATAAACAGGCATTATCACCTGCTTTTATGCGTGAAATTGAAATCGTCACAAAAATGACCAATGATTTTATTTGTGACAGCAATGGTGTCATTGTTACAGAATATTGCAAAAAACTTTTGACATGGGAACGCTTTCGTGATACAATAGATTATAAGCCATCTGCCGATTTTTTGCGGGAACTGATTAGTTCAGCTGAGGTCAGAGATGTCGAACAAGCTGCAAAAACCGAGAAAAAAGAAGAGAACAACCTGCAAAACATCATGGATATTGTTAACCGTGGTGTGGATTATTGGCAGAGCCTTGTAAAAATTGCTCAGGATCACAGGATCAAACCGTCTTTCCAGGAGCTTACAGCTATAAATCAGCTTGTTGAAATGGCTAAAACCGGTGATGTCCCGATCACTTCATCGGGTAAAGTACCGTCCAGAGTGACAAAAGCGATACAGACAGCACTCGGACTTGAAGATAAATTGATAACAGAAGGGTTGCTAAAGAAGCAATGAATCAGACCTATAATCTGGTTGAATTTTTCAGTGGAATCGGTAGTCAGGCACGGGCACTTGAAAATCTCAACGTCAAGATAAATACGCTCGCTACCTGTGAATGGGATATCCACGCATTTGTAGCGTATGATGCAATACACAATTCTCCTGACCTTGATACAGAAATTGCCAAAATGGAGAAACCTGACATACTTGAAATACTGAAAGAATATACCCTCAGCAATGACGGTAAACAGCCGATGGATTACAGTATGCTGAAAACCTATTCGGTAGAAGCACTAAGATATATACTGTCCGGAATAAGGAAAAGCAATAATTTTGTGGATATCAGCTCGCTGGATGGTGCTGAAATGCCCGATAATATTGATATTCTGACCTATTCCTTTCCATGTCAGGACTTATCTAATGTAGGCGCTTTTCACGGCTATAATAAAGGCATAGACAAGGATTCTAACAGCAGATCCAGTCTTTTATGGCAGGTCGGAAGAATTCTTCAGGAAATGAAGGATAATAATAAAAAGCTCCCTCGTTTTCTTCTTATGGAGAATGTCCCGACGTTGCTTTCTAAACGTCATTACGGGAATTTCAGCATCTGGATCAATGATCTTGAAAAACTCGGCTATTTCAGTCAATACTATGAGCTTAATGCCGCAGACTTCGGGCTTCCTCAGAACAGACCAAGATTGTTGATGTTAAGTGTGTACTTCGGAGATGATGAGGATCTTCATAAAAAATTAAAAGCATATTTTGACGAAATAAAAAAAGAAGATGTCAGAGTATCATATGAGAAAAGTAAATTTTATAAGAAGAAAAGCATTAAAAAGTTACTCAGAACCAACTACTCTGACAAAAGGCTTATGGAGGAAGCAATTGAATGCACTCCTAATGATACACCTTCGAGAAGAAAAATCTGGGAAGAAAACCCTCAGATAGTTCTAACTGACGGTTCACTTAATCCTGAAATAAAATATATACGAACAATTACCACAAAACAAGACCGGAATCCTAATTCCGGCAATCTGTTCTTTGATAGTGGTATTGAAGGCAAAAGCAAGTTCAGATATCTTACGCCAAGAGAGTGTTTGCTGTTTATGGGATTTAAGGATAAGGACTTCAAGAATATCAAAAAGAGGAATGTTGAGTTTCACAAGGGCGACTGGTTTTTTCCGAGAGATAAGATAATACGAATGGCTGGTAACAGCATCCCTGTCAAACTTCTTGAGGGAATGTTCTGGCTCATGTTGCAAACAGATCAATACATAGAAGATTATAAAAATGGACGTACATGATAAAGAAACAAGAAGTTACAATATGTCCTGTATCAAAGGTAAGAATACCAAACCTGAAGAAATAGTACGGAAGTACCTTTTTTCCAAAGGGTTAAGATACAGAAAAAATGATAAAAAGCTACCCGGTACACCCGATATTGTGTTACCAAAGTATAAAACGGTGATCTTTGTGAACGGCTGCTTCTGGCACGGTCACGAAGGTTGTCGCTATTTTGTTGTCCCCAAAACTAACACGGAGTTCTGGGTGAATAAGATCGAAACCAATAAGCAGCGTGACAACAGAGAAATTAATGAACTTCAGACACTTGGATGGAAGGTCATTGTAGTATGGGAATGTCAACTGAAAAAGAATTGTCGAGATATTACCCTATTGCAAATACTGAATTCAATCATTAATCACGATACAGTATAAGTTTTTTAAATCAATCAATACGCTAATCGCCCTCCACGGGCAGTGGCACTCCGTGCAGGCAGCTGCGCTGAGCAATGCCAGCATACACTCGCTGGCGCTCGTCTGCTGTCAGCCCTCTTACGAGGGCAATCTTTTATAGGTTTTATATTCTCCTATCTATCATCTTTATATTAGTAATAATATTTATATAAAATAATATAAATATAATAGTGATGGAATATATAACTAAAAAACAAACACACAAAAACAGCAACCCTTATGGCTCATAAAGAGATTTCTCAGAATATCCCGTAAAATAGCCATAAGGGTTGCTGCTGCTTTCGTGGTAGAATTATGATATGGAATAAGAAAGCGATTGCAAAAATAAGTAAAATATAATAGTGGTGACGTTATTTTTTGTCCTTAAAACACCTCTGTGAAGGAGTCTTGAAAGCTCTGCGGTTATGTCTGAACGACTTGACATTTCCTTTGACATACAGCTTCACTACGACGTTTTCCGGATACACCTCGACCTGATCTATAAAACGTTGAAGGAGTGTTCTGAATTCATAGGAGTCCCTGTCAAGGGCAAGGAAACTCTCTTTAACTGACGGTTCCGCATAGACAAGGCACTTCTTCCTGACAAGCTCTATGACATACTCTTCAAGGCTGTTCTTTTCGATTTCTTTCGGATTATCGCAGTCAGCTTTTTTCGTACCACAGGTGTAGGTATGATAAGACGGAAGAGTTGGTCTTAAACGTATAGCGCCATTCATTGAGTGATGGCATACTCCGCATATAACTAATTTACTGAGCAGATACACACAGTTGCAATGCCTTGAACGGTGCATATGAGCGATACGTTTTTTCTGAGCAGCCGCCCATGTCTCACGGCTGATAATAGCAGGTATACCGCCTTCAATGCGAATGATCTCCTCAGACGGTTTGTTCCTGTGGCTGTTGCGTTTGTTGTCATATCCCTTAGACTCCGAACGATTGAAGATATACACGCCTGTGTACTTTTC
>ODAI014324777.1_pt1 | contig 10625 bp, 7 predicted proteins | sample 1539321 | NCBI WGS metagenome assembly ODAI01 (sample SAMN02144231, study PRJEB22623) | gut metagenome | biome: sheep rumen | host: Ovis aries | place: New Zealand | reverse complement strand
TCAGAAGAAATAATATATAAAATTGGAATTATAATAAACAAATAAAATCCAATATTTGTACTTACTATCTTATAAACTAAAGATATAATTGTACATTTATAAATTACCTTACCATATAACTGATTAGCAGAAACAAGTGGATCCTCAACTATATTAGCAAGACCCTTTGTATGAAAATAATAATTTCCATCAATTTTCTCAATACCAACAACTTGGTGAGTAACAACTTTATCCTTAAAACTATTAACATTACCTAAATAACTAATTGTATCCCCTACTTTGATCTTTTCAGGCTTAATCTCCTTAGCTATCAAAACATCACCTATTTTATACTTAGGTTCCATTGATCCAGAAATAACAGTAAACATTCTAAAATTAAATATAGATAACTTATTATTACTAAATCTTTGTAAACAAACAGATAAAACAAATCCTATCATAGCAATAAATATTATTATTTTAAATATAATAGAACCCATCTTAAAAACTTTATTATTCCTTAATTTTTCCATAAAACCTCCTACAACAATTCCTTAGCGCGAGCTAAATAATCGTCCATTTCCTTTTGGAATTTTTTCTTTATATCAGCACTTCCTATTTGAGAAATATTTTGTTTCTTCTCCATTTCAGTAGAAAGCAACTTCAGCAACTCTTGGTCACTTATCTTAATACCATTTTGAAGTAAAATATCAACAGCACGTTGAACTTGATTCATTATCATCAAAAGTGCATACTTACATAATTTTTCTTTTTGTTCCTTCTTATTAATAGAAATAGAATCAAGAACATAATAATCCATCAAGAAAGCATCATCCAAAATACCCCTTAATAAATCATCACCCTTAGTATCCATTCCATTAATATTATTATTTTTACCATCTTCTACATTGTATAGAAAATCCCACAATTTAGTAGCCATTTGAAAATTTGGATTCTTAAGAATTAAGTTAGTTTTTTTAATTGGAGGCATAACCAATGTAGCATGCTGCTTCTGTAAAGAAGTAATAAGCTCACTAGCCAACCAAGAATTAACAAACTTTTTCATTTTTTCAATTCTTTTTTTAATAGAATTAATTTCCTTTTCCAAATCATTATCTTCATCAGATAATCTTGTAGGTTTAGTACTTATTTTAATATCAACTTTAACCCTTTCCTTACCATTACTAGTAGAAGCAGAATACTCTAAAGTCTTATCATTTTTAGGTTTTAAATTCTTAAGCAATTCCTCTTTCTCAGTAAGAAATCTAAGTAGATTTAAAATCAAAGTATAAATAAACCTATTTTCATACGTATTAAAAGTTTCTTCACGAAAAACAACAAGTAATTTAGAAGGTAAAACATCACCAGTTTCAGGATCAATTTTATCAATATAATCAGTATGCTTAGATAAATCTTTAACAGTATCAACACTAGTTTTTCTAGCCTTCTCTATCTTAGTAACCTCAGATTCACTAACTAAAGCAACCTTAGGAGTTCTAACAATATTATCTAAATAAGGACAAACCTCTTCAATTATTTCAAGCCATTCCAAAGAATTAATATCACTTTGTAAATCAGACTTTAAATGCATACCAGATTTAATATTTTTAGTAAAATTATTACTTTTAGTCTTTAACTGTTCATCAACAGACAAACTGATTGCTTTACCCATCTATAACACCCTCTTTTATGCAGATTTCTTAAGTCTCTCCAAGAACTCAATACATTCTTTCATATTACCATTACCAAATTCCTTATTAAGATATTTGATAAATCCATCAATTTCGTCACGAATTAAAATTAAATTTAATTGTTCAAACTTACGTAAAACTTTTTTAGCCAAGAAGTAATCAATACCAGAAACTTCATCTCCACCACAAGCAACATAAACAGGAACAAATGCTTTAAGTTGTTTCATAATACGGTTACCAAACGCAATTCTGAAGTGATGTATAACATAATCATCAAGCTTATTAATTATATTAATACCTTTTTCACTAACAGCATATTTTTCTTGAGCATCAGCAAATAATTGTTCCAAATAACTTGAATTAATATCCATAGCTTCTTGTTCACGACAAGAAAAAGGATCAATTTTTTCATTAATATCAATAGGCATTGCTCTATCGTAAACCTTATCAGTAACCATAAATGTAGAGTCGTCGTTGTTGATAGTACCTATATACCATAAGTTACCAGGTAATCTTAACTTACCATTTTCAACCAATTGTGGATCATCAGGCCATGTAGTTGTAACAAGTTCAATAACCCATTCATTTCGATTAGGAACTTCTAGAATAGATAACATTTCAGCAAAATAATATTCAACACGAGCAATGTTCATTTCATCTAGTATTACAGTATGAACATCATCATCAAATCTTGAAATATATAACTCTTCCAAAACATTACTTTCATTAAACTTCTTAGTAAATTCATTAAAATAACCTAATAATTCTGTTTTATCACGCCATGAAGGTTGAACAGATGCGATACAAGAATTATGCTTAACAAATTTACCCCAAGCATAAGCAAGTGAAGTTTTACCAGTACCAGAAATACCTTGTAAAATTATTAACTTACTACATGCAAGACCACCAAAGAAAGCTCTTAACAATGGTTCATTATAATACAAGTGTAATTGTGTAGCAGCAAAACATCTAAAATTATCAATCAACTCTTCAAGAGTAAAATTACCATTATAATTTTTAGCTTTAAATCCCTTCATTCTCTCATCAATACGAACAAGTTTAGGGAATCTTACATTACCAGCATTTTCGTCTGTACCATTTTCCTCTTCAGGATTAGTACCTTCACCACTTGAAGTTTCCCCTTCTTCATCAGGTTTTAAACCTAATTGAGAAACTTTCATAGCCATTAATTCATCTTTCTCTTTCATTAATTGTCGAACCTTTTTATTAAGATTACCAATTTCATCCAATAACTCATCTTGATTCAATTTTTGTCTTCTTAATCTTAAATATTTTCTAAGTCTAAAAACAACCAAAAGAAGAAAGCCAAGAACAATAACTACTAAAAACAAAATGGTTAAAATAACAAAAATCCACTCAATAATATTAAAACTATCCTTATAACTATCTAATATTTTCTTATAATCAAAATAATTAAACATTTTAGAAATACCAGATATAATACCATTAAATAATTTTAATAAACCCTCAAAAAATATTGAAATAAATTCATAGAAAAATCTAAAAAACGTATTCATAACTATTCACCCCCATAATCTCCAATCTTTTTACCAATATTATCCTTAATAATTTTATTGATAATATCCCCTGGAATAGAAGCACATACCTTATCAGCATCCAAATAACTATCCATAAAATAATAATCAGCCATATAAACATAACCCATATCATCATTTTTAAAATCAACATGTTTGTTAAAAGCAACTGCAAATCCATATCCTTTTTTTCTCAAACGCCTAATATCTTCTTTATTAGAAAGCATATTAGAAACACTAGTTAAAATATAAATATGATTTTTTGCATACTCATTATCAATAGTAGAAATAATCTTATCCAATTTTTTATCCTTACCATATAAAGCATTAGGAACATAAACAATATACTTAGAATCATAATCAGACTTCATGATATCACTAACAAGCTTACATAAAAGTAAATTTAATAAAACCGCAACCTTATCCTCTGCTATAATTCCTTCATTATATGTCTTATCAACAATATACTCACTATATACTTTGCTAAAAGAAATATTATGATATAAACTAACACCATACAACTTCTTTTGACCTACTATTTTATTGTATTTTACTTCAAAAGTATCAGTATCAAGTTTATTTAAAATATTTGTTAAATTCTCATTAGAATACTTTATTATTTTTTCGATATCAAATGCTTTATTTTCAGTTACATCATCATCAAAATTAAAGACATTTTTTATTTCATCAACTATATTTGCTTTATCTTTATCTTCTATATTAGAAATAAATAAGAAACAATTAGTATATGCATGAATTATATTAAGTTTTTTCTCATCACGAATATTTTTACTAGCCAAATCATCAGAAAAAGCTCTAATATTCTTTTTAATATTTTTTCTATCAGAATCAAAACTGAAAAATTTCATATTCATATACTCATCTATAAAATCATTTCTCATATTTGATTTATATATATATACTCTTTCATCCTTTAATAAAACATTTAATATTTCATCATAAACAATCTTTTTAACAATAAATACTTTATCAATAATACTTTTTGCTTTCTTACTTTTAATTCTTTCATCAATATACTCTTTTGTAATTTTTTGTTCAATAATAGGAGTATCAATTTCTTCAGCATTTAAAGTCAAATTAACAACTTCAGTAAATTTTTCTTTTTCCTTTTCTACAACCTTATTCTCCTTATTATCAACATCATGAGGATCTGCAGAAATAATTCTAAATACAGAAGTTTTACTCAAATCATCTGGATCAATAACTTCTTCTTCCTTAATTTCCTCTGTTTCAGTATAATATTTAGGCTTTTCATCAGGTTGAATAGAAATCATTCTAAACATCGCTGTTTTGCTCAATTCATCTTCAGTATCAACATTGTTACTAACTTCAAGATTATTAGTATTATCAACCTTATCAGTTTTTTCTTCACTCTTTTGTTCTTCCACTTGAACATTAGGAGTATCATTTAAAACTGTAATAATATTTGTTGGAATTTCCTCATTCTTAACAATCTCTTTAGGAGAATCAATAGTAACCTTAACTCTTTCAGATTTAATAGAATTGTTTAAACTTTTTTTCTTACTAGAAATCAATTCTTTCAAAATTTCAATTGCTTTTTCAACCTTCATATCAAATTTGCTCTTACCAGATTTAAACGTTAAATTAAATAAATACAAAGTTATAATCAATAATAAAATAACAAAAGGATTAAAAATAGTTTTCCTTAAAATTCCAAATCCATGTAAAGTTTTAACAACACGACCAACGATTTGACTTTGATCAATAGGATCATCCTTAGTATTATTCGCATCACCTTTAGTAATATAAGTACCCTTATAAGATTCAATAATTCTATGAGTTATAAAATCATTACCGTGCTTATAAGTTACAATATCACCAATATTAACATCACGAGTGGTTTTTACAATTATCCAATCTCCCGATTCAATAGTACCATGCATACTCCCAGTTTGAACTTCAAATAATGAATACCCAAAAAAATTAGAATACTCATTTCCAAGAATTTTAACTTGAAAAGCAGTATACATAGAAATCAATAAAAAAATAGCGAGTATTACTATCAAAATATTTAAAGTATAATCAATTACCTTACCAACTAACTTTTTATTCTTCATACACTTACCTACTATCTATACTATAATATAATTTTACCATATAGCGACATTTTTTGCAACAGAAAAAAAAACTCTTACGAGTTTTCTTCAGTTTCATCTTTTCCATACTTAACTTCTACAATTAATGAATATAATTGATAAACAAATAAGAAGAAGTTAGGAACTAAAATTATAAATAAAAATCCCCATTTTGACTCAACGATTGATAAATATTTACCAAGATTTGGATAAATTTTCTCACCGGTACCAATTATAAATTCAGAAGAATATGTATCTCCATTTGAGAAAGTTAATGCATTATCATCTTCATGAATTTGTCCAACAACACCCAATTGGATATTAACTCCACCATGTCCATCTAAATGATACGCAAATACTTCTTCACCCTCATGATAATCTTTAATTTCTTTACTTTCAACAACAACTAAACTACCTTTTTCATATGTCTCAGAAGTGAAACCTTTCTTTATAATAAGTAAAGAAGTATCATCAAATTGAGTAACACCAAACTTATTAAAATTCAAAAGCAATATTGTCATTGTTATAGTAAATGCAAAAAACACAATCAATACAATGGAAACAATTATTTTCTTAATAATACCTAATGCCTTCATCACACACCACCTATTCTACTAATAATAATATCATAAACAAAAAACTTTTGCAACTACCTAACAACCTGTTTCAGTGACAATAAAATCATCAACCGAATAATTATAAGAAAAATCTTTATTAAAAAATTTTATTTTTTTATTACTCATACCATCAATGCTTATATTAAACTCTTTTATATACCCCGATGCATCAAGAGATGTATTACTCATACTATCATTATAATCAACAATTCTTTTAGAACTATCAAACTTAACATTAACACATTTTCTAGTATCAAATGAATTAGTAATAATTAAATCATCAGAATCAACGCCATCATTAACAGTTTTAGAAATACTACCTAAATCACGAGCATTTTTAAACAAACTAAAGACACCACTAATACTTTTCTTATAAGGGTTAGTACTATTAACAGTAACCAAAACTTGAACATTATTTAATTCATATCCTTCATCAGGGACAACATCAAAATAAAGATCTTGATTAACAGCCAAATTTTCAAAACTATATCCCTTAATCTCACACTCTGTTTTATTAAATGAGCTAACATCGGTTTCATCAATATCATTTATACATCTAGAATTACTAGACAAAACACCAGTATAATAAGAATTATTTGTACCATTTAACATACAAGTTGCAGGAATATCATCCAAAACCTCACAACTAACATTATATCTAATATCATAATCAGTAATTAAACTTTCATTAGAACTATTTTTAATATTAAAATGAACACTATTTCCATCCCACAAAGTATCAACATTATTATTGTTATTACCTAAAAAATCACTACTAAAATAAAATCCATGAGACTCTAAATAATAATTCCAAACAGAACTTGAACTATAACGAGCTAAACTTGTAAGATAAAAACACATTCCTACTCCAATTAAGCAAAAAAACAAAATTAATTTCTTTTTAGTACTCACAATATCACCTAAACCTTCTGATAACTTTTGATTTCAATATTAATATAATCAATTAAATTAGAAAATGATTCATCATTATATAATCCATCAAAAGTTACCCTCAATTTATAATTATCCATATTTTCATCATCATGAGATAACTCTTGAATAGGTGAATTACAAACCAATTCATTATTCTCATTTCTACTGTATGACTCATCACAACTCATTACTAAAGTATCATCTTTATAAAGTTCGATAATTAAAGGAGTAAAATGAGGAGTTAATATAGTTAACTGATACTCAATAGTTACATCACTATAACTTTCCTCAGTACCATTACCAATAGAAAAATTATACTCCTCATACTGCCCTGGAGTTAAGTCAATCAAAGGAAGCTCTAATCTGTCCAATGTTTCAGTATCAAAAATAAACTTAGCTATCCTCTGATCAACAGTACTCGCTTGAGCATCAGAAGAAAAATACGAATATGTTATACCAATACCAAATATAAAAAACATAACAATAAATAACGATATTAATATTTTATACTTCATAACTCACCTCTATCGAACAATTATATATTTACTAATGCTACCTACCTTAATATCTCCATCATATAAATCAAATACAAATTTATAACTCGTCTTATCAAGATTAGTAGTATCTAAATCTAAACCAAATACATTATATTGGTTATTATCACTATAAGAAATCGCATTCCTACTAACATAATAAACAGAATCAATATATCTATCCAAAGAAGAATTTGTATAAAGAGCCATATCAATTAAAGAATAATCCTGATTATAAGCAGTTAAAAGATCCTTCTTATACATAGAAACCTTAATATTAGGATTTTCTAGACCATCCTCTAATATATTAAAACTTAAACTAGCGCTTTCACCTTTATTAATAATTCTACTTTCTGAAGCAACAGAAACATCAAAACTATAACTATAATTACTACTACCACTAGAAACAATAACAGGAATCATAATAGAACCAGATATAACACTATCATAATACTTACCATCATACGATGAATAAGGATTAATCTTAATATAATATGTTCCCTCTTTTAAAGAAGTAGAACCTTGATGAGTAATAATTGATAAAACATTTGAAACAGTAGAATTAGTATTCAAATTAACCCTAATAATATTATCACTATCAGGTAAATAAACATTATCATCAACCTTAAACATAATATTTTTCAGACTACTACTATCTAATATCTTACCAGAACCATCAACAAACTTAATAGATAATCCTATCTTCTTATCAAAATAACTACTATCAAAGTAAGAACCATAATTAACTAAACTATTAATTGAAATATCAGTTTGACTATCAGAATTATATAAAATATTTCCATTAAAATCAGTAGAAATCAAATGAGATAATCTAACACTTTTATCAGAAGAAATACTAAATAATCCCTTGCTAATACTAGGTCTTAAAACATTATTATTATTAATACCTTCTAAATAAATAGAAACATTATTATAATCACTACTTATATTAGCCCCACTAAAATCAATTATAAAACTAAAATTCTCATTAGTTACAATAGAATCAGAATAAAAACTATCAACAATTTTACCCTTCTCTTTAAATAAACTCAAAGGATAACTAGCATAACCATTAGTATCAAAACCAAACTTATCATTACTATTAATAATATAACTATAAACTTTGTTATTAGTTCTATCAATCATAGTAATATTAGTATACTTAGGAAGTAAAATACTAGAAACCAAATTATGAGTAAGACTTAATTGCTTATTATTAGAATAACTAACATCAAATGAAATACTTGAATTGCTAGTTATTTTATCACCAGTTCCACCTAAAGGACTCAAATTACTAACAACATAACCATCATAAACAATAACAGGAGTTGATGCATAAGTCACAAAATCACAACCATCAGTAACCTTAACATATAAAACATACTCACCTACATTATTGACAGCTATATTACCATCATAATTTATCCAAGAAATACTATTCATATCACTAATGACAGAGTTACTTAAATAATATTCAATAGTTTTTACACCAGATAAAGCGTCAGTTGCACTAACAGTAAAATCAAAAGGATGATCAATATAAATTTCATTACTATTCAAACCAGTCCATTGATTACCAAAAGCATTAATAGTAATATCAGATCCACTATTATCAAGCACCAATAAATCAGAATTAATATAACTAACATTATCATTATTATCAACAAGTTTTACATAAACAACATAAAAACCTTCAGTATCAATTCTAACAATATCAGTATAAGGAACCCAAGAAACATTTTCTAAATCAGACTTGCTTAAAGCATTCTTAGAATTACTTATATAATAATACTTGTCAGTAACATGTACATTATCAATATCATTAATCATAAAAGTAATATTAGTATTAATATTTTTAATATCTAAATTTGGGCTATAAGAATTCCAAGTAAAAGTATTAAGATGTAACTCAGAATAAGAATTTATAACATCATCAATAAATAATACAGGATATGAATCATCCTCAAAAACCCAAACATTTAATGGATTAGTATCCAAATCATCAAAACTAACAAACTCACTGTAATTACCTAAAAAAATCTTATCTTTTAAATTAGAAATAGTCTCTAAACTACTATTAATTCCACCATCTCTATTAGGATATACATAATAATTATTACTTGAACTAACATTACTATTAACACTACCTAATACTAAATCATTATCAGTAGTTATAAAAGAATTACTAACTGTAGCAGTAGAATCAATAAAATAACCAATTAATCCACCTGAAATAGTACCACTACTATAAACATTATCAATAACACTATTCCCCTTTATAACACCAATACTATTAGAATTATATGAATCAGAAATACCAGTAAAATATGAATTAATTATAGAAGAATCATTACTGTATCCTATAATTCCACCAGATAAAAATCCACCTGAAATATTAACCTTACTTACACAATTAATAAAAGTAGAATTATCAGAATAAGCAGCAATACCACCTAAAACACTATACTCTAAATTATCATAATCATTTAAAACATTAGGCATATCATTAACAACTAAATTAAAATCATCACTAACAATATATCCATCAACTAAAACATTACTAATACTTCCATCAACAACACTATTAGCTAAAATACCTAAATTATCATTACCTTTAACAAAAGCATTCTCCAAATATAAAGAAGTTATTTCACCATTCAATTCACTAAATAATGAATTACTATTAAAATAACCGTATATCGTATGATAATCCCCGTCGATTACACCTTTAAAATTAGATAAACTAGGAAAAATATTAATTTCACCAATAGGTTCACCTAAAAAATCAGAATTATCATAATATTTATTATCATTAACATAATAAGTATTTGAACCAATAGTATATAAAATTAAATCATTTTCATATTTAAAAGAACCTTCATTTAATAAAATATCATTAGACAATTTAAAATAAACATCTTCATAGTTATTATTTTCTAATTGTGAGGAAAAATAAGCTAATTCCTCACCATTAGAAATAATATATGGATTACTGATAGTACCATTACCACTTTTATAACGAGTCGCAACATTACCGCTCCATACATTACTATAAGATGTAGTTCTATTCTTAAAACGAGCAAAAGCAGGAAGTTTAAAAGAAAGTAATAATACAAAAATTACTCCTAAAACTAAATAAATAACTTTACTATTCTTACTTAATTTCATATTATTACCTCCTATAATCCTTCATACCCCG
>ODAI010219739.1_pt1 | contig 10625 bp, 32 predicted proteins | sample 1539321 | NCBI WGS metagenome assembly ODAI01 (sample SAMN02144231, study PRJEB22623) | gut metagenome | biome: sheep rumen | host: Ovis aries | place: New Zealand | reverse complement strand
TTGATTATAAAAAGTATCATCCCACTCTTCATCAGGTCTTTTCTTTTGCACTTTTAAAACATAATCTAAATAATTACATATATCTCTTATATCATTTGTATCTAGTATTACATTTGCACTCATAATATTCTCCCCTACATTTTCTCTATTAGATTTTTTATCTCTATTTCATCTAAAGTTTCTATTCCTACTTCCTTACAATCCTGAACTAGATTATCAATTAATCTACTCATTTGTTTTGAGTTATAAGAACTAGAACCGTAGTATGCGTTTATAGTGGTTTTTTCGCCCTTCTCGTCCACTTTCTCAGTGAACCAAGCAATCCCATTACCACACCACATTTTATCGAATGTAGGCACGTTTTTGGTATCAATTTCCCATTGCCTAAATATTCCTAGTTCTTTAACTCTTCTTTGATACTCTTTAATGACATCTAAATTCATTTCTTCACATAATTCTTGTAGTAAAGTCCAGAAGTAAGCATTTGCGTTCTTACTTCTTTTCTTTTTCTTTGTTGTTAGTTCTTCATCTTTCTCTAGTTGAACTGTCATTATCTTTGTATCGCCTTGTGTATATTCACTTAATACTCTCATATTTCTAAAAAGGTAAATCTGAATCTTGTATTTCTATTTGTTGCCCTATATTACTTTCAGTTTTAGTTGTCTCCCCAAATTCTTCATAAGGATTACTTTGTTTTAATTCACCTACTATTTCAAAATCAGATACAAATATTGTAGGAATAGTTAGATTTTCTTTTTTATAAAAACTCAACCATGCGTTATTTATTTTGATTTTACTTTTATCAGGAATATCTACTCCGTCTTTAAAATTTGCTGTTATATAACCTTTAACGTATTCTCCATTTTTATCTTTTCGAGATAGACCAATAGAATATACTGGCCTACCATCAAAATTTTTTCTAAATACTACTTCTTCTCTATTACTTGTTATTTCCATTTTTTTCTCCTTTAAATATATATTTTGCGTAATGTGCTGCATTTCCAAATCTATCAGTAAATTCTATTGTTTCAGTTATTATATTCATACCATACTTATTTCTTAAATTATATATTATTGCACTTAATCTTGTTGCTCCATATTCTTTTATTGCCTCCCAAGATGTTATGTTTCCTTTTTCAATTAAATGTAATTGAATTGCTTTAGTTTTGTTCATTTTCTTCTCCTCCTACAATGTCGCTTGATTTACAATAAGGACATCTTTTTTCATTATCAATAATTTCAGGTTCTTCAAATTCTCTTTCACAATTTTCACATTCAAACATTATTTCACCCTCTTTTTCAATGTATTTATTGCTTCTTGTAATTGTGCTATTGTCATTTCGTTATTTGATTTAACTCCGTAATGTTTCTTTAATGCTTCATAATCACACTCAGTTTCTTCTACTAAATTATTTAATTCATTCATTAATGCTATTCTTTGTTTGCTTTCTTCTTCGGTAGGTAATGCTAATACTTTAGAAATAGCTTCTTTTAAACTTTGCTTTGTTCCCTCTTGACTAACCATCCACATTAGGTATTTTTCATCTTTTTCAGTTTCAATAATATCTTTTAAGGATTTACCAGCATACTTTCCATAACTTACTATTACTCTTTCAGCCTCTTCTTTAGATATTTCATAACCCTCAGGCATATCTTCTCCAGCATATATGTATATACCTAGACCAAACATTGCTATATTCTTTACTAAACAACGCATTATTGTTTTATTAATATCAAACATACTTGCTGGTTCTACGTGTTTTTCAATGTAATTTCCTGTTTGTTTTCCGTCTTTATACTCTTTTACTTTGTATGTATATGGATGATTTAACATTGCTTTATTGTTTCCATCCATAACTGGTAACCACATTTCATAAGTTTGATTATCAATAGTAACCTTTGTAAATACCATATAACCTGTGTTTTCATCATATACATAAGGTAGATTGTTCTCAAATCTTAATATTTCATACGTTGCATCAGGACAATGTTTTTTTATTTCGCTCCATGCCCATGTCCATGATAGGTATGTTAGTCCGTTCTTGTTCTCTGTATGTCCGTTTACACTTATCTTACTCAATTCTTCAAATTTCATTTAAAATCACGCTCCTTTTTCTTTAATTCTCTTTTCGCTTTTATTAATTTTTCATTTAATTCTAAATTCTTTTCAATAAGTTCTTGTAACTTTTCATTAAATAACTCTTGTTGTTTTATTCTTAATTTCTTTTCGTTGTTAAGTTCTAATATCTTATGTTCTAGTTCCTCACATTTAACATTGTATTTAAGTTCTAATGTATTGTATTTCTTTTTTGTTTTTAAATGTTCATATAATTTATTTTTCATTCTTTATCTCCTTTACTAAATCAATTTTAAACTTATCTTTATTATTTCTATAAGGAACCCCCTTGTAAGTAGGTAAATCTTGCATAAACATAGTCATTAATATATCTTCAGGAACTATATTCTCTATAATAACCACATCATTTTTTACCGAAAACAGCACTTTAACAGCTCCATATACTTTTTTAAATATTTCGTTTACTGGCAATTCTAATTCATACGAACCATCTATTTTGTTTTCTTTTTTAAGAGTAGGAACAGCATCGAAAACCCAATATTTATATGCGTTCATAGAATATCTTCTAATTGCTCTTATCTTTTTACTAAATTCATTATAATCAATAAATATTAGTTTATTTAACCCGTCATCAAATTTATAAGTTTTAACTTCTTCTTCAACTGAAGTCATTTTTATTTACTCCGTATAAAGTATATGGATTATAATGCTTTGGTTCATAATTTTCTTGCATATCTTGTTCTAATTCTTCTATTTTTTCTTCTAAATGACCTACATAATCATATAGTTCATCCATTACTGAATGATATTCTTCATTTTTTATGTAATATTCTTCTTCTATTTCTTTAATATCTATTTTTAAACTTAACTTTTTTGATATTCTTTGTAGTAAATTGTATTCATAATCTTTTAATTTAATCATATTATTGCCCTCCAAAACTTTCTAATATGCTTTCCATTTCTTCTTCTTCTAATTTTGTTACTCCTTGTGTTTGCATTTCTTTACCAAACCATTCAGGTAGAGGTTTTTCTTGATATACTACTTTAGTGTTTCTACTTTTCTCCCAAGTTCTTACACTCGCTTTCCAATCTTTCATTTTGTTTTTACCAACCATCCAACCTTTACTTTCATAAAAGTTTATAAATGTTTCAGCATCTATTCCGTTATTACGTTCTTCACAATATTCTTTAACCTCTTCTAATGTAGGTTTTTTAAATCTTTCTTTATATATTTCTTTATTATTAATTGTATTATTAATATTTGTATTATTATCCTTTAACTTTTCTTCAATACCCCTATTTAACTTTTCTTCAATAGGGTCTTTAACTATTCTTAAATACCTATTTAATATTTCTTTAGTTCCCTCTTTATAAATTGTTTCACTAAATATGTATTCTTTTTGTATCAAACTTGAAATCCATTTAGATATACTTGTTTTTGATACTCCATACAAATTAGCAAAATATTCATTTGTCGCCCAACAATAACCTTTTTCATTACAAAGTGCTGTAATTTCGCCATATAATAACTTTGCGTTTGCAGTTAAATCAGCATCATATCTAATGTTTGCTGGAATAATTGCATAATAATTAGGCCTTTCTTCCATAATTTTCTCCTCTCTTATCTATCTCTAAAACAAGTGTATCATTATTTAGAGATTTTGTCAATGCTTTTTTGTTTTTTTAATTCTTCATACGCCCATCTAACAAAATCAGCTTTATTCATTTTGATAGATTTTAAATAATCACAAATTTCTTCATAATATTCATTTAAAAACCTTGCACAAAACAACTTTGTTTGTTCATTATTTCTCTTTAAATTGTATTCTATTTTATATCTACGTGCATCTTCACTTAATCTATTCATTTTTTAATCTCCTTTCAATTACCATTATAATATATTCAATTTAAATTGTCAATACTAAAGACAACAATTTATTTATTTAATTCATTCATAATTTCTTCATATAGTTTTTTATTTTTCTTGTATAATTTTGCTCTAATATTCCATAAATCAGTTACTAATTCACTTAATTCATAGTAATTAGTTACGTGAAAGTTATCTACACACTCTTCACTTAATTCTTGTATATTTTTCAATATACTTTGTCTCATTAATTCATATTCCATATTATTCACTCTCCTCTAAATCTATCAAAATAGAAATCTCCTAATTTATAACTCCAGATTTTACCATTGTGTTCCCAACTTATTTTTGTATTAAACATTGATACTAATAACATAATTAATAATATATTAGTTATTATTGATATAATTGTAATCTTTTTCATTAAATCTCCCCCTTTAAGTTTTCTTTCACATATTCTAGTAGTTCTAAATCATTGTTTATTCTAGTTTTTTCTCTATCTAAATCTTCTAATTTATTTTTCATATCTCTTTCAAAACTTTCCAAAAGTGCATCCAAATTGCGTTTTATAGCATCTTTATTATTTCCTTTCACCATATATAAAATTGATAATAATTCATTCCTTGTTTCACTTATCATTATTTTTTCCTCCTATAAAATCTCACATAATATCTCTCTTGTAGACATTTTATCTAAATCTAAATCTTTATAATTATCATACAAAGCATCACTAATTGTAGAAATACTTGTTCCGTTTTCGTCTTTTAACCATAAATCGTCTAGTATAGATATTAAATCATACGCTTTTTCTTTATCAAAACCGCTTGTTAGTAAACAACTATACATATATAAATCATTTACTTTACTCCAACCTAATTCCTCATATAACTTTACAAAATCTTCTTTTTTCATATTATCTTACCTCCAATACTCCATTCTTAAATAATTCTTTAATTTCTTTATCAGTTAAACCAAATTGCCTAAAAAACTCTTTTTGATGTCTTGTTGTTGTTTGACTAAAATTGCCAAGATATTCACAAGTTGATAAACAAGTTTCTTCATTTTTTGTTATTCTAGCAACTAAAGTTCCATAACTATACAACTCCATTGTTGTATATTTCATTAAATCTTGCACATCAGTTTCTTCTTTTACTTGTGCTTTACCATAAAAACTTTTTCTTGCATCATATCTACAATTTAATTCATATACCATTTTATTCACTCTCCTTATTAAAACTATCTTTGTTTCTTAAAATATCAATAACCTCTCCAAAAACATCTTTTTTGTGCTCTCTTGCATAAAACTCACGAAGTATATTTAATTGACTACTTAAATAATCTATATTAATAATTTTCCAACCATAGCACTCTAATATTTCTATATATTCGTTAGCACTAACATAATCTTTTTTTATAAGTCCTTCTAATTCTCTAACACAATCTCTTACTATATCTTTTTCGCCAAGGTTTTCAAATAATCTTCCTTTAATTTCTTCTATTGCTAAATGTCTTAAATCTTTGTAATCAAACAATTCTCTTCCATTACCATAATCGTCTAATAATAAATACATTTTATTCACTCTCCTTTTCATAATCTTCTAAATACTTAAATATAATATTATCTAAAGTTTCCCAAACTCTATCATTATCACAAACTCTTTCCATAATGTCTTTTTTATCTTCTTCAGTTAAATCATATTCTTTATCACTACATTCAATTAAATCTTCTATATATTGTTTTATAAACTTATCAAATAGCATCTTAATCACTCTCCTTTATAATATCTTTTTCTTTCCAATAATGAATTGTATAACCCATAGGTGCATCATAATTCACTACAACAATGTCATTTTCATTTAAATCTTCTAAATCATGTATTAAATCTTCAATTTCCCAAGTTTCTTCGCTGTTTTCACAAATATATTCTTTTACTTTATAAACACTACCTAAAACCATTAAACCATTATCATATATATTATTCATTTTAATCCTCCTTAAAAATATCGCCAAAATCACATAACCATTTTAATCGGCGACTATTCATATTATTTATTTTTACAACTACATAAGGTATATTATGTTCTTCTAATGTTTCTACTAAATCTTGCATATTAAATCTATCTACACAATATATTGTTACAATTCTAATATCAGTTTCATATCTAACAATGTATTCTATTTTTTTATTCATTATTTATCACTCCTAACTCTTTTTTTAAATCTTCTATATCTTCTTTATCATATACATAATATATAAATTTATCAGTAAAATCATATATGTCTATAGCATCCTCATGGTTTTTCATTTTTTCTAATATTTCAAATAGTTCCTTGTTATCTTTATATTGAAATGTATTTTGTGTATCACCACACATTAATACAACAACTCCCTTTGCATCTTTACATTCTAATTTCATTTTTAATCATTCTCCTTTACATTTTCTATGTCTCTATCATAATTTTTATGTCTTAATTCTACATAATCAGCATAAATATTCATTTCATAACCAATTCTTAATAAATATGCTAAATTTTCATAGTCTATTATTTTATTTGTATCTATTAAGATATATTCATAGTTGTTTTCTTTGTTGAAATCTCTTGCTTTTTCAACCTCTTTTTTATGTTGTAAACTAATTTCTAATATTTTTTTCTTTTTCATTTTATTTCCTCCTTTAAACCTATAATTAAATTAATAATATCTCCTAAGTTGTATATATCTTCGGCTAAATCATAATCATTATCTTCTAAATATCTATATAATCTCCATAAACTTTTTTCGTGTTCTTCTAAAGATTTTTTTGTAAATTTATAATCATAATCGTCATAATAATAAGTTATTCCGTCATTATACATATAAGTCATATATTTATTTACTATTTTCATTTTAATTTCCCTCCAAACATAATATTAAATCTAATTCATTTGTAAATTGTTGTTCTTCTACCCAATTTTTAAAATCTTCTATTGCATCATTTTCCTCCAAGTCTCTTAATAATCTCCCCCAGCATCCTTGACTATGTGATAAAGAAACAAGGATGTTTAGAGCATCTTCTCCAGTTATCATTATTCCACCTCACTTTCTTTTAATATCTTTAATATATCTACTATCATTTGTCTTTCAGTGTTTGTATCAGCAATTACTGACATATTTACTAGATATTCTTTAATATCATTTTTTGTTTTTTCTAATTTTTTGATATGTTTATTCAATAAATCGCACTTTTCTCCAGTTAATTCAGTTTTACTACCAAAACTTTTAAAACTTGCTGTTGTATCAATATTCATTAATATTAAATCTAATTTACTTAATTCCATTTTTAATCATTCCTCCCATATTTTATTAAAATAGTTGTATTTAATAGTAAAATTACTATTAAAAGTCCATATATTATATAACCCTTTAAATTGTTTATATCATTTATACAACTTATAAATGTAATTATTAAAAATGTAATTACTAATAATATGTTGTATGGTGTTTTCTTTAATCTCATTTTATTCACTCTCCTTTAAATTTAATATTTTACCTATAACAGTTGTTATTAATGCTCTTGTCATTATTGTTTTTCCATTTATATATAATGTATAACAAGAATTTATATTTGCATCATTATGTAATATGTTTATCTCATTTCCTTTATAATCACAGATAAAACCATAACCATAATCTCTTATAACTTTAATACCTTTTCTTTCTAATAATTCTTTTATTTGCATATTAATCACTCTCCTTCTTTTTCCGTGGTAATACAAATATATCACAATCAATTTAAATTGTCAATGTAAATTATTTAAAATTATCTATCAATGTTAATTTTTCTTCTATTGTATCAGTAAACAATAAATCGTCAATTAATCTATTTAAATCCCAATTTAATGTTTCATAATCATTTATTTTTTCTAATTGCATCAATAATATTGTTTTATTATTAAATTTATTAATTAATAAATCACTATTAAAATAATTGTCTTTTGCATAATCTTTTAATATTCTTTTTTGTCCCTTGCTTAAATATCTCATTTTTTAATCCTCCTTCTTTAGTCTTTCTAATTCTTGTATTATCATAAGTTTATAATCTTTTATTGCTTTTGAATAATCATGTATATCTTTTCTATTTTGTAATTCTATTATTCTACTTATATAATAATTTATTATATTTTTTATTACCTCATTATGTGTCATTTTTTCTCCTCCTATATTTCACTATACCAATTATGACTTGGTGTAATTACTAAATATAATTTTTTTCCTTCTTTTTCAACTATTGCGTGTAATACTATAATCATGCTGTTACAACTCCTAATACCATATTTTTCTACACTATCACAATTATTATTTAATAAATTTTTGTAATAATTGTATACATTTTCTTTTGCATCGCTCCATTTTCCGTAACATTCACGTAAAGTTTTAAATTCATTGTAAAATTCTTGTGTCATTTTCTTGTTTTCTTGAAATTCTTCTCCCATTTTAATAATATTTTTTTGTTTTTTCATATTTTTTTCTCCTCTTTTCTAGTGCTATTTTATAGCACTTTATAGAGTAGAATATGTTAAATATTTATTTACTATATTTAAAAGTTAAAATAATATTATTTATTTGATAATTTAAGTTTTTAATTTCGTTTTCTACTTGTGGAGTTTTATCTTTAATGTTTAGTAATTCTTGTCTTTTTTTATTCAATTCTATTAAAAATAATTTAGTTTCTTTATTCATAATCTTCATATAATCACTCCTTCTTTTCTACTCTATAAACTACTATAAAATAATAGTTTTTCGCCGTTTATTTCGCCTTGCTATCGGTCAATTTTAACACGCTTTTTAGGGTTTCCACCTTGACGCGTTCGGTCTATGTTCAAAAGTGATTTTTTTAATCGGTAGGTTGCAATTACGCCTTAATATCGCATCAATGCTTATTTAGTCGCCTAGCAATTAAAAACTTAAACTTTTTGCTTGTAAATTGTTTTTTATCACCTCTTTTTTTCTTGCTGTTTTCCCTTGCTGTAATTTAATACTATCACAATCAATTTAAATTGTCAATACTTTTTTAATCGTTTCTATAAATCAAGTAATAAGTATATAACCTAAGTTATTGTAATAAATACTTGAACGGGTTCAACCTTAACAAGTAATTACATATTAACGGGTCAATATATAATTAAGTGGTTGCCGTTACCTCACAATTAGTATTGATAAATTGTAATTGATTTTCTTGTGCTGTTTCCTTCGTTGTGATTACATTGTAGCACCATACAATTTAAATTGCAATACCTAAAATGAAAAAATTTTACAAATTCTTTTGAAATCGTTGATATATAAAGAAAAAAAGTTATAAAAAAATTTCATAATTGCCGACAATTACCGCTTTTTTAATGGTATAATGATATTGTAAGAATATAAAGAAATACAAACAAACGTTTGAAAAGAGAAGGGATGCAAGGATGCAAGGACTAGCAAAAACAACCAAACATAATTACAAACTATCACAAGAAGATAAAAACATAATAACACTGGAATATTATCTAAATAGAAAAAAAGAAAATATAGAGGACTTATGTAATAGATATAATATATCTAAACAAACAATATACAACATAATAAGAGATAAGAAAAACCAAAAACAATTAAATGAATATATAAATCAAACTAGAAACAACTTTACAAAAAAAACAAGTATATTGATTGACAAGGCGATTGATAGACTTAACGAAAAGATAGAAAATGAAGAGGTCAACGCTAAGGACTTAGTAACAACAATCGGCGTGTTATATGATAAAAACCGACTAGAAAACAATCAATCAACAAGTAATAACAGCATCAACATTAATATCAAAATTGAATAACAGCAAGACAAATTACAAACGTATGTTTGATTTCTCACGTATTATATAATAAGGATGGAGGAGCAAGACAAACAACAGCAAGGAGAGGAGCAAGAGTTGAGACTGTCAACCATAAGAGGTATACACCCTCCCCCCCCAGTATAGTGGTATGCTTCAAATTGTGGATGTTGAGTAACTCTATACTATATATATACACACATCCAAATAATTTATGTATAAAAAGGAGTCCCCCCATAAAAAGAGGGCATAGTCAAAATAAATCAGGAGTCCCATGAAAAGGATTCTTTTTTGGTGGTGAAAAAAGGAAACAAATAACAAGAGAGATGTTAAAAATTTATCAACCATTATCAAATATGGACTGGATGAATTATCGACTTGTTAGAAAAGATTTGACTTATCATCACATAGTAAAAAGAGAAGATGGAGGAAAACCTGTAATACCAAATGGAGCAATATTAATGCCTGTAGCACATCAGTATTTGCATCTAATAGAGTATAAAGACATAGAAACATATAATGCTATTAACAAGATATTTAGGTATGTAAATGACCAAGAATATGAACCTACAAGAGAACAAAGAGAAATAGTTGAATACTTGTTAAGAGAATTTGAGAAAGTTCACCGTAATGATAAGAATTCAAAAGGAAAACCATTAATACAATATAAGTATAAAAAAAGATGTTTGTAGGTAGCATAGAGTAGATATATATGTTCAGTAGTGAGAACAGGGAGCTGACAACCCCCAAGAGTTATGTTAGGCATAACAAAGACATAGCAAGTCAAAGCTAGTCGCACTGGTTAGAGTCCAGTTATATCTATTCTATGGTGTCTA
>ODAI013947305.1_pt1 | contig 10626 bp, 7 predicted proteins | sample 1539321 | NCBI WGS metagenome assembly ODAI01 (sample SAMN02144231, study PRJEB22623) | gut metagenome | biome: sheep rumen | host: Ovis aries | place: New Zealand | reverse complement strand
TGCCGATGGTGTCTAGGTTGACGGCCATAGAAATCTTGTACGGCAGTGCCGCAAATTCGATGGCCCCTGCCATTCCGTCCGCATGCGAATCCAGAGCGACAAAGATAAGATTACGGCCATCTTTTGATGCTCGTGCCGCTACATCGAGCAGTACTGCAACTCCGGAAGCGTTGCTGTCAGCCCCAGGATAAAGGGCTCCATCATATATTCCAAGCCCGTCGAAATGGGCGCAGACCAGAGTATATTTTGAAGACTTGGGATTGCCGTTGCACACCACGTAAACATTCCTGCAGACGCCTTTCTCTGTCATAAAAGACTGTAGGCGCGGCACAAAACCGCTCTGCTGGAAACGCCGGTAAATAAATGCTGCCGCCTCCGCTCCCCCGCGGCTGCCGGGACGGCGCCCCTGCAGCAGAGAGTTGCTGAGATGCTCCACGTCTTCTTTGATACCAGCGTTCAACTGTACGCTGGAAGCAAATAACACCAAGAGCAGGGCAAATATTTTACAAATGCGTTTCAATTCGGCACGATAAATGTTTATCTTTGCAAAAATAGTGAAAAAGTTTCTCCTCACAATAGCCATTCTGCTTTGCAGTGCCGCATCAGTCTTTGCCCAGTACGACAAAGACGTGTTCAACATGCGCGGACGCCTGGCTCTCCAGGACGGCAAATACACCCAGGCCATTGAACATTTCAATATCCTTGCCAGGCTAGACAGCACCGATTACTGGTGCTTCTTTTTCAGGGGAATAGCTAAATACAACCTGGGCGATATACGAGGAGCGCAGAAAGACTTCAACACTTCCGTCCGGCTCAATCCGGTCTTCACCAACGGCTATCACTACAGAGCCATAACCGAGAGCCGTACCGGGGATTACGACAAGGCTTTTGCAGACTTTGACAAGGCGATAAGTCTTCGTCCGGGTTTCAACGGACTGTACTACAGCCGGGGCGTCACCAACTTCCTGGCGCGCCGCTTTCCCGAGGCCGTGGACGACTTCAACCGCTACATCCGCAAAGAGCCCAAAGATCCTTCTGCCTATCTGAACAGGGGTGCCTCTTTCCTTTTCCTGGGCGATACGCTCAAGGCTATGGACGACTATAACAAGGCCATCAAGCTGGACCGCTTCGAGCCTGAATGCTACATAAGAAGGGGGCGCGTCTATGCTGCACAAGAGAAGTTCCCTGCGGCTCTTGCCGACATGTCGAAGGCTATCGAGCTGGACAGCACCAATACCCTTGCATACTTCAACAGGGCCCTGCTCTACTACGAACTCCACGACTACAACTCCGCGATGCGCGACCTCAACCGTGTACTCAAGGACGAGCCGGGCAACGCCCTGACATTATACAACAGGTCGCTGCTTTATGCACAGGTGGGAGAGCTCGGCAGCGCGCTGGAGGACATGGACAGGGTAATCAATATCAACCCGCGCAATGTCCTGGCATACTACAACAGGGCTGCGTTCTTCATGGAGATGGGACGCTGGCGCGATGCGCTTGCCGACTACAACCGGGCCATCGAACTATACCCCGACTTTGCAAAGGCATACCTCAACCGTTCCTATGTCGAGAACATGCTCGGCATGACCAAAGAGTCCAAGGCAGACTACAAGACCGCGCAGCGTAAGGTCGGCGAGTACCGTGCAAAGAACGCTTCCGGCGCCGCTTCGTTTGCGGACACCACCAAGAAATACGACTCTCTGCTTGCGCTGGATGCTGATTTTGCCAAAAAAGACTTCAACGACGAACTCATCCAGCACCGCGACATAGACATACGTCTCAAACCGCTGTACAAGTTCCACTTGACGTCCAAGCGCGAAGACCGCAACCTGGCTCTCAGCAGCCGCTACGAGAACCCTCTCATCGATCACTTCATCGACATAGTGCCGGTGCCTGTAGTGGTGTCCAACAGCGACAGTCTCAGCACCTTAAGGCTCGTGCGTTCGCTTACTTCCGTCTTGTCCGGAGACGGCAGCGACGGTGCCGGGAGGGTCAACCTGAGCCCTTCGGAAACTTATTTCCTCATGGGTATCTACGACGTGCAGCAGAAGAACTACACAAGTGCCTTGAACTACTTCGATAAAGCGGTATCTGCAGCAGGAAGCTCAGACGAGAAAGACAGGTACTCCCGCTACTACAAAGCATTCTACCTCATGAACCGCGGCGTCCTGAGAGCGGAGATGATTGAATTCATTGCATCTCTTGAGGGTAATGTGCAGACATTATCCATGGATGACCAGGGTGCCACCAGGGCCAGGGTGAGCGACAGGGTCGCCCGCAGCTACGACTATTCCGAGGCTATAGAAGATATGCAGGCCGCTACCGAAATAGTGCCTGACATTCCATATCTGTACTTCAATCTCGGCAATCTGTACTGTCTGGACGGCGAGATGGTCAACGCCATCGACGGTTATTCCAGGGCCATCACCCTGTATCCCCTTATGGGAGACGCATACTTCAACCGCGGCCTCGTGCTTATCTACTTAAAGGACAAGGAGAAAGGCTGCATAGACCTGTCGCGTGCCGGCGAACTCGGCGTTAAAGACGCCTATAGCGTGATAGATAAATACTGCACTTCCAATGAGCAGAATTAAGTTTAAGTCTTTTTCGTCCGGAAGCTGCGGCAACTGCTATTTCATAGGAATATTCCCTGAAGAAGGCCACAGGTGTGAAGCCGGGGTGCTGATAGATGCTGGGGTGAGTCCCCGAAGGATAAAAAAAGAGATGCAGAGCGACGGCTTATGCTTCGACGATTTCAGCGCCGTGCTTGTGACCCACGATCACATGGACCATATCCGTTCGCTTGGCTCTTTCTGCAAACATATTGGCAAGCCTGTATGGGCTACAGAGGTGTTACACAGGGCCCTCTGCCGGCACAGTATGACCAGGTACCAGATAAACGATTACCGCATGGAGCTCAGACCTTCGGCATGGAACGACGTGGTGCCGGGAAGGATCAGCGCGAGGTATTTCGTTGTGCCGCACGACGCCACTGAGACTGTCGGATATGCCATACTGCTTGATTCCTACAAGTTTGTGATAATGACAGACATAGGCAGGATGACAGACGAGGCTTTGAACTGGGCGAGGCAGGCTGACACCGTTGTGATAGAAAGCAACTACGACCCCGAAATGCTGCGTCTGGGACCTTATCCTCCAGACCTGCAGAAAAGGATTCGGAACGGCCACGGGCACCTCTCCAACCCCGAATGCGCCGAGGCCATACGTGCATTCAACCACGAAGGCCTGCAGCACATTTTCCTCTGCCACCTCAGCGAGCACAACAACACCCCGGATCTGGCCTACAAGGAAAGTCTCCCCTACGCCGGCAGCGCCTCCCTCGCTCCGCTCCCCCGCCAAACCGCCTCCCCGCTCATCACGCTGGCGTACTGACCTTAGAGGCCTGGTGCGCTCCGCGTAAGTTCCATCGTTTAGCTGGTGGCGCTTAACCGCCTAAGCATCAAAACATTAAACAATTTGCCTGCATGAAAAAACATGCAGGCAAATAAAGTAAGTCGCTGATATTAAGCAGAATGGGCGCCACCACCTGCAATCAACTAAGCGGGCTGGAAGTTCTTGAGGCTGGCAGGGGTAAAGTACAGGAAGCAGAACTGATAGCTGCCGGGGCTGTCCGGAGTTCCATACATTCCGAAGAACTCCAAAGCTTCACGGATCAGGCGCTCCCGGTCCGTCTCTCTCATCATACATTCCAGCGGGACGCCAATGGAGACCACCTTATGTGTAGGGGCGCTGAAACGAACGGCGGCAGGCACTCCCGAGTTACCGTAACGGAGCCACACGCTGCCACCGGCATCTGCATTCCTGAGCCCGTCCGGATGAGGAACAGCATAGCAATCCTCGTTGAACTCCGAATAGAAAGGCATCCCTGCCAGTTCTCCGGTATTAGTGCCGTAAGAAGAAGCCCACTTGTAGCCAAGCACCTGAGTCACAAATGCTTTCGTAGATTCCACGCGAGCGGAATCGGGCTTGTTGCCGTATATGTCGGCCCATACATCGGTAGCGATGCGCGAGCCTGAAATCAAGATGTTACCGCCTCTGCGCGACCACACCCTGAGGGCCTGTTGAAGGCCATCCGGGAACACGCTGAAACGTGGTTCAAAAACGCCGCGTCCAGACTTAGTTGAGAGCTGAGCACCACAGATAAGGTCCAGGGCGCCGTAGGAAGCGGCAAGGGTCGTGTCGGCACAGAAGCTCTCGCAAGACATGGAGCTGAAGGCGAAACCAAGATTCAGCAAGGTGCGCCCGTGAACCGAAGGATAATCGAAAGTATTGCCGGCAATGGGAATTCCGGCCCGGTCACTGTAACTGCCTCCGAATCCGGGAGCATCGTCGCTCTCCCACTTAAGGGGACGCGAGAACTCGTAATTCTCACCGATGTACGTTATGTCGCGCATATAAGGCATTCCGCCGTCGAGCCTGGACTCAAATCCGGCATAATCGGGTGTGTCTATCCATGCCGGAGGGGCCACCCTGTCGAAATTGTTTACTACCAGCACAGAAGGCCCGCGTTTGACCGTGGGGACACCGACCGACAGGATCTCGGACGGGAAGCTGCTTCCTCCTTCGTTCCAGGCTGTAACCTTGTAGGAATATACAGGGCCGGGCTCGATCTGCATGGTGGCTGTAGTTTCATGCACGGTGACGCCCTCGTCGAACGCTCCGTCATCAACCCTGGTATATACCGTAAAGCCTTTGGCTCCGGCGGTCGGTTCAAGCGCATCGGCAGTCGCTTTCCAGTTCAGCAGGACCTCGTTATCCTGCTGAATCACAGCAGAGAAAGCATGCACCGGAAGAGGCTGGACAGTATAAGGCACGCCGTACAGGCAGGCGAGGTATTTAAGAATCCCTTTGTACACGGCACGGCTCACGTTAAAGCGGAACGAAGGGTCGAGCCCGTATTTCATGTCGGCAAAATTCTGATGGGACAACAATTCCAACAGCATTGCAGGCACATCCGTAGTACGAGATTCACTGTAAGAACGGTCCCATAGCTGGCGACGCTGCCACTGCGGTTCGAATCCGGTACGGATGTCTTCCACAATCTGTGTCTGGACAAAGTCCGCAAAAGTCCTGCTTGTCATGCGGTCTCCGCCGTCAGAGAACTGGCGGGAATTCTCACACTTGAGGGTATAAATCGACAAGGTGCCTACAATACTGTCGTTGGGAGTAACTCCGGCATCTGAATGAAAGGCAAGGGAGCAGTCAAAAGGCACCCCCTTTGTTTTTCTCATCATGCGGGTCCATGAACCGCGGGTTGCATAGTCGCACACGTAGTCGGTCTCCCACTCGCGCAAAGTGCTGTCTGCACCGGCCCAGGGCATCCAGTACGAAGCACCTTCTGCATAGCTTGGCATTCCGGACAGGCGCCCGCCGCGCTGGATCTTACCCATGCCGCCTCCGAAACGAACCGCATCGGCGCTCACAAATTCACCGTCTCCCCCTTTGTTGCTCAGTTCTACATAGGCTTCCGCCCCGGGAGCAAAATCGAAGGTCCCGAGGTACACCCATGTACCGCCGCCCTTGCGCTGATCTACCAGGAATTCGGTAGTACCGCCCAGGTGGCGCACTGTGTAACGTGCTGATTTGCAAGCCTTGCGTCCACCAGTGTAGCTCACATAGACAGCATACTCTCCCCTCTTTTCGAAAGACGGGATCCATCTTGCACTTGAAGACGGAGTGATGCTGCAGGCGGACTTGCGGCTGGTGCCCATGCGGAAAGGATTGTCCGTAATCTGGTATTCCTGCTTGAGATCGGCAAAACCTGTTCCTTCGAGTTCCCAGTCTCCGGTTTCCTCGTATCGCCCGCAGCCACGCACATTGTAACCCGGGGTGCGCACAAATGCGGAATCGTTGTCACAGACCACCTCCAGCCTCTGTACGTCCCTTTCTCGGGGAGTCATCACGTATGCACCTGCATTTTCCAGCATGGGGATGAGATAATCCAGCACGTAGCTCTGGGTGTACATGTCTTCCACTGTCCTGTGCAGCTGGGCGCGCTGCCAACGCCATTCGTCCTGCTCCTCGTTGTAGTAATAGCCATGGCTCTGCCAGAGGGCTATATGACGTCCTTCCAGGCCGCGTGAGAACTTGATAGCATTGGCCCGGCGCACAAGCGGGAGCTTGGGCATGTTCTTGGCGCGGAGCCGGAACTCAGGCGACTTGCCGTTGCGCGAAAGCTTGGGAGTCTCAAGCTCTTCCAGCCGGCAACCGGAACTCATGCAGGAGCCTATCTTATAACCGTTTAGGGATTTCTCTCCTTCTTTGTTAAGCTCGACAAGGAACCAGAATATATCTTCCGTATGCCAGGGATAATCGGACAGGCTGCTGGCGAAATACAGGTCAAGGGCATCTCCCCTCAGGTAGATTTTGTCTATACAGACCGTTGATTTAATTCCGAACCTGCGGTTGCACCTCGCTGTAAGCGTATCACACACCACGCCGAAATCGGCAGCCCTGGGAATGCCCTGGGCGGCAGCCGAAAGCGACAAAACCAACAAAGCTAAAGCCAGTACAAATCTACGCATCTTGCTTTTTAAAACTGAACAACTGTACAACAAAGGCGGCAAGCGTACCGCACAAAAGGCCGAGGCGGTCTGCCTTGAAATCTTCCGGGTCCATGGACCGGTATGGCAACTTGCTCTGAATCAGCTCGGTTCCCCAAGCCAATAGACATCCTAACACAAACAATGCCACTAGCAGAAGAAAGGTTTTCATAAAAGACCGGCGTCCGCTCTCGAACGAATAGAACGACAGCAAAGGGAAGGGCAGGAACATCAGAAAGTGCACAACCTTATCGGCCTGGAGGCCAAAAATGGTACGAGGCATTTCTGAGACGTTTGAAAAGTTGGCAAAGCAAAGCAGTGCAACCGCCCCAAGGTACAAAAGCGTAACCATTCGGAAGTACCAGACTTTTTTCATAACGATTGCATGTCGTAGAGCTTCTTGTAAAATCCGCCCTTAGCCAGCAGTTCTTCGTGCCGGCCGCGTTCAACTATACGCCCCTCGTCCATAACCACTATTTCGTCTGCACCCTTGACCGTGCTGAGGCGATGCGCTATGGCAATGGTGGTCCTGGAGCTCATGAGCCTGTCGAGAGCTTCCTGGACTATACGTTCCGACTCAGTATCAAGAGATGCAGTAGCTTCGTCCAGAATCAGAATGGGAGGGTTCTTGAGTATTGCACGGGCTATGCTGATCCTCTGGCGCTGACCTCCGCTCAACTTGACTCCCCTGTCGCCTATGTTCGTATCATAGCCGGCCTCTTTCTCCATAATGAAGTCGTGGGCGTTCGCGATGCGTGCAGCAGCCTCTACCTGCTCACGCGTAGCGCCTTCCACACCAAATGCTATATTATTGAAAATGGTATCGTTGAACAATATAGGATCTTGGTTCACATTCCCCATCAGCGCACGCAGGTCCCTGATAGACATGTCCTTGACATCTACGCCGTCTATCGTAAGACTGCCGGATGAAGCATCATAGAAACGAGGTATAAGGTCCACCAAAGTGGACTTTCCCGCGCCAGAAGCGCCTACTATCGCAAGCGTCCGCCCCTTGGGTATGACGAGATTGACGTCGTGCAGCACCTCCCTGCCGTCTTCGTAGTGGAAGCTCACATCTTTGAACTCTATCTGCTTCTCGAAGCCTTTCACCCTCACGGGGTTTTCCTTTTCGGCTATGGGGTTGCCGGCATTAAGGATGGCGTCAATTCTATCCATGCTGGCGAGTCCCTTGGGTATGCTGTAGGCCGCCTTCGCCAGGTCCTTGATAGGCTGTATCACGCTGTAGAGTATGACCATGTAGAAGATGAAGGTCGGCGCGTCTATGACAGAACGCTCACCCAGGATAAGGGTGCCGCCGAACCACAGCACAATGGCAATCATGAGCGTTCCGAGGAACTCGCTCACAGGATGGGCGAGAACCTGGCGCGTAGCCACCTGGCTGGTCTTCCGCTTCATTTGCTCAGTAACCGAGTCAAAGCGTCCGGACATTTTCTTTTCAGCAAGGAAGGCCTTAATGATGCGCAGACCGCCAAGCGTCTCTTCCACCTGGCTCATGGTGTCGCTCCAGAGAGACTGGGCCTCCGTGGATTGCCGTTTGAGCCGGCGTCCGATAAGACCCATAAGCCACATCATCAGGGGCGCAAAGACCAGAACGAACACCGTAAGTTGCCAAGATATCGCTATTAACGTTCCCAAGTAGAACACTATCAGAATAGGATTCTTGATGAGCATATCCAGTACGCTGGTAATGGAATTCTCCACCTCCTGCACATCGCCGCTCATTCTCGCTATGATATCTCCCTTCCGTTCCTGGCTGAAATATCCCAGAGGCAGAGACAGAATCTTGTTATACAAGCTGGTACGTATATCTTTTACGACTCCGGTACGGATGGGGATCATGACGGCGGAGGCTCCGAAATAGCATGCGGTCTTGACTGCCGTGATGAGCGACAGTGCAAGGCACAGCATGAGCAGCACCGTGCCGGCTCCCCACTTGCCCATGGCTTCGGTCACGAACCAGTACAAGTTGTTGATAGCAATATCCTTAAGAGATGCCACTCCGGAGTCCCAGGCAATGAACTCGTACTGCATTTCATTGATATTGAACAGAATCTGCAGTATCGGAATAAGCAAGGAGAAAGAGAAAACGTTGAACAGGGCCGACAGTATGTTAAGCACCACGGACCCGCCCAGATAGCCCTTGTAAGGACTCGCGAAACGTTTTAGTATTTTCCAGAATTCTTTCATCGGCTATAATGTTTTGACCGGGCAGCCGAACCAGTGAACCATGATCAAATAGATGACTCCGCTGACCACTATAACAGCCGGAATTGTAAGGATCCAAGCCCATACTATGTTCTTGGCAGTAATCCACTTGACGGATTTGACGCCTCTCGTGAGCCCCGTGCCGATAATCGACCCGGTGATGGTATGGGTGGTACTGACAGGGATGCCCAGGACTGCGGTCATGATAAGTGTGATGGCTCCGGAAGCTTCTGCACAGAAGCCCTGGGTCGGGAAAAGCTTGGACAGACCTTCGCTCAAGGTGCGGATGACAGACCATCCTCCAGTCACAGTGCCAAGCGCGATCAAGCCGTAGCAGGTTATTTTAAGCCACATAGGCACGTAGAAACCGGTAAAACCGGCGGCCTGTGCTGCCGTAGCCCCGTTGCCATAGAGAAACTGAAGCACAGGGTTATCAGGATTGGACGCAAATGCCGTAGCAAACAGAATGGCTATCACGCCCATGGTCTTCTGCCCGTCGTTTCCGCCGAAGCCCAGTGAGAAAGCCGCACTGGACACCAGCTGTAAACGGCGGAAAGATTTGTCCACCTTCTTCACGTTGACCTTTTGGAAGATAAACATTATGAGGCAGTTAAGCACAAAACCCATGAACATTCCGATAAGCGGAGAGATAAAGATGAAGGCCACAATCTTGAAGATTCCGCTCGTGATGAGATACTGACCGCCGTACACGAACCAGACGGGTCCTATAAGACCTCCCACGAGGGCGTGGGAGGCCGAAACGGGAAGCCCCATCTTGGTACAGAAGAAGATATAAAGCACTGAGCCCAAGAGAGCGGCCAGAATCACGTACACATCGATGCAGTTCTCGTCCACAATTCCCTTGCCCATGGTGGCTGCAACCGTGGTATCGAAAATGAACAAAGCCATGAATATCCAGAAAGCCGCCCAGAACACTGCCAGTTTGGGAGGCAGAGTCTTGGTAGCAACCACCGATGCAATACAGTTGGCGGCATCGTTCATTCCGTTGGTAAAACTGAATGCCAATGCTATTACCGCAGTTATCAATACTACCGCAACCATCATCAACTGTTTTTAACCACAATGCTGCGTATCTTGCTTGAGACCGCTTTTGCCACATCGGAGGTATCCTCAAGGGCCTGAGCGATATTCTTTTTCTTGACCAATTCTATGGCATCTTTTTCTTTCTCAAACAAATTGGACATATAGGACTCGTAGATATCGTCCACGTCGTGCTCTATCTCCTTTATGCCGTCGCACAACTTGTCCATAAGCTTTGCATCTTTGCGCAGGGTGTCGAAATGCTTGGTAAGATCTACCATCAAAGAAGCCGCTTTATCTATATATTCAGCTATCTCTATGAGCTTTTTGGAAGGATCTTTGGGCTGATAAATGGCTATCTTTTTTGAAGAGTCACGGATGGAATCGAGGAAGCCGTCGCGGCCTTCTGCAAGATCATGTATATCGTCCCTGTCGAAAGGAGTCAAATCAGCATTCATCAAAACGTCCACAATCTTGTGTGTTATCACATCGCCCTCGGTTTCGCGTTCCTTGATTCTATGCGCCAGGAGTCTGCGCGTGTCGGGGTCAGACTCTTTGGTCTGTTCCAGAAGCAACGCGGAAGCTTCTTTTATATTCTCGGCAGACTGCACAAACAAAGGGAAAAAACTCTTTTCCTTAACAACAAATAACTGAAGGAAGTGGTCAATACTCATAGGTCATGGTTTTTTTAATAGATATCTTATAGATAATGATGCCGACACGCCATTGGCCAATGCCTCGCCGGCATCGCAGTAAATGCCGGGAACCAATTGTAAAGCCCCTTTGAAAAGGG
>ODAI010152628.1_pt1 | contig 10626 bp, 8 predicted proteins | sample 1539321 | NCBI WGS metagenome assembly ODAI01 (sample SAMN02144231, study PRJEB22623) | gut metagenome | biome: sheep rumen | host: Ovis aries | place: New Zealand | reverse complement strand
GGAGCTTTCCCTGACAGATGTGGTCATTAATGTCGGAGATATTCAGGAAAAGTATCTGTCCCTGAAGATTCGGGAAAAGCAGATAGACCGGACAACGATGAACAATGCTCTGAGGCTGTTTAAACGGTTTAATCTTGTAGAGCCCCTGGATCGGGATCTGACGCAGGAAGACGCGAGAGTGCTGATCTATGATTCGATTGTAATGGCTGTACGGGCCGATGATATCAGGGTTGTTTCGGAAATGACAGAAAAATACAGAAAGGGCAATGACGATAGCAATGAAGAGGCTAAGGAAGATTCGGTTGATCAACTGGCACCGATTTGAAAATGAGACGATTGAAATAGGTGATTCTGTTCTGCTGTCCGGGGAGAACGGAGCGGGAAAATCGACGATATTGGACGCAGTGCAATTTGTTGTGACCGGTTCGAAGGCCAACTTCAACAAGGCAGCCCATGAAAAAGGAAAGCGTACGTTGAATACTTATATACGCTGTAAGACAGGAAGAGAGGATCGTCCGTTTGAAAGGGAAGGCGAACTTTCCGCTCATATTGCATTGGAGTTTTTCGACGAAGCGAAAGGGAAGCCGTTTATTATTGGAACTGTGATGGACTCGGTTTCCGTGGAAAAGGAGCCGAATGTTATCTGGTACCAGATTGAGAACAGGGAGATTGCCGATGATTTGTTTCTTTCGGGCAATCGGGTAAAAAGCATATCTGTTTTTCGGTCAACGAATCGGAAAATACGCACAGTAGCGCCGACCATCAGGGAGGCGCAGAAAATGATCCTGTCGAGATTCGGACGTATAGAGTCGAAGTTTTTCGCTTTAATCCCAAAGGCCCTTGCGTTTAAACCCATCCATGATATAAAGGACTTTGTCTATTCATATGTGCTTGATGAGAAAGAAGTGAACATTGATATTCTCAGGGAGAATGTCAGAAGCTATCAGGATCTTCTTAAAATACTGGAAGACGTCAGAACACGTATTACGCAGCTCGAAGCAATCTCTGAGAAGGAACAGAGTGTTCAGAACTTCATACGAAGAGACCGCATACATGAGTATTTTATTGCCCGTGCGGATCAGGATATCAGCGTAGACGCTATCGATATGCTTAAGAAAAATGTTTCCGGGACTCATGCAGAAAAACAGAGGCTGCTCAGAGACCAGAAGAATCTGGAAGACGAAATACGTGATAAAGAACAACTGCTCAGAAATCTGGATCTGGAACTGAATAGTGATATAGGATATAAAGCATTCCGTGAGTTGGAAAGGCAGGAGGAATATCTGAAGGAACAGCTCGAAAGTGACAAGGCTAAGGTGAATAAGCTCTGGAATTCTGTGCGCAGGGCGCAGGAGGATACGAGTTATTTGCTCAAATCTAAAGATTTATCGGGACTGCTGGCAGATAAAGGAGTGTCGATCGGAAAACGGCCGGACAAAGAGAATGCTCAGTCAGATGAGCAAAAGATGGATGACGCGCTTATTCATTATTCGAGTGCGCTGAAAAATTTACGGGATTCGGAAAATACAGATTCTGTCAGAGCAGTTCTGGATGATGTTCTCACCTTTAAAAAACGGCTTCATGAGCAGATTGTTGAACGGATAGCCGGTATTCAGATTGAGCTTAAAAGTTATCATGACAGGCGGCTGGAGACAGAGGCTCAGGTCCGGGAGCTGGAAGCGAAGCGCCTTGTTTACCCTGACAATGTCCGCAATCTGCGAAGTGCGATACAGTCCGAATTTAAGCGTATCGGACGAACGGGGAATGTCAGGATACTCTGTGAGATGCTGGAGATTACCGACAGTTCCTGGCAGAATGCGGTAGAAGGTTATCTGAATACACAAAGGTTCCATTTACTGGTTAATCCCGGTGATTTTGACCTGGCACTTTCTGTTTATGACAGGATGCGCAGGGAGAAAAAAGCATACGGCGTAGGACTTATCAATACCGCAAGGCTGGAAGGTTATGATAAGGCACCGGATGGATCTCTTGCAGAAGTGGTGTCTTCCCGGAATGTTTATGCGAGAAGATATATCAATATGGTTCTCGGCAAAGTGCAGCGATGTGATTCTTATCAGGAACTGAAAAAATATAATGTTTCCATAACAAGAGAATGCATGCGCTATCAGAATCATGTTGTCAGCGCAATTCGTCCCGAAATATTCAGAACGCCTTATATCGGTGCGGAAGCCTATAAGATTCAGCTGGAACTTAAGAAAAAGGAACTGCAGGGAATTAAGGCTCTGATTCGAGAAAACCAAGATGATATTGCGGTTCTTCGGAATTTCAGTCCTTACCTTGAGACTGAGGCCGATATTGAAATAAAATATAGTTTGACTGATCTTGACAATCAGAGAAAGCACAAAGGCGAACTTGATAAGTGCCGCGCTAATATGCGGGATCTTGAAGTGAATCAGAATGTTCTTCAGAAAAGAATTCGCCTGGAAGGCATGAAGAGAGAAAAGCAGAAGCTTGATGAGAAGAACATAAGTCTGAACAGAAAAATCGGAATATGCGAACAGAAAATAGTCGGTCTGGAAACGCAGATCAGGGAAGAAGCGGCAGAACTTGCAGGAAAAGTTGAGATCGTGGGAGATCTCTTCGGGAAACTCGATCAGGACGGAGAGGTCTGTGAACGAGAATACAGGGAGCGGGTCAAAGACCCGCAGTATGAAAGTCCGAGTCAGTTCAAGGCGAACTATGAGAGAACCCGCAAAGGTAACGGGACGCTTCGGGAAAAGGCGGAAAATGAGATGATTCAGCTCATGCGTGCCTATAAGACGGAACATGACTTCGGAGCCGCGGAATCTCTTGCGGGATACCCGGAATTCCTCAGTGAATACGAGAAACTCAAGACTTCACAGCTTCTGGAGTATGAGGACAAAGTTTATCGAGCGAGAAATGCGGCAGAGGAAGAATTCAGAGAGCAGTTCCTCTCAAGACTCCAGGAAAATATCAGACAGGCACAGAATGAGTTTAAGGATCTTAACAAGTCGCTGAAAGAGATTCATTTTTCGAGAGAGCAATATGAATTTCAGTATTTTCCGAGAAAAGAGTATAAAAAGTATTACAGTATGATTATGGATGACTTTAATGTGATGGAGGGAAATTCCATATTCAGCGGAGCTTTTAATGAGAATCATCGGGAGGTTATCGAAGAGCTTTTTGAAAAACTGACGCTCGATGACGAGCACAGTGCGAAAACGCTGCAGGAATATACCGATTACCGAACATATATGGACTATGATATCAAAATCACATCGGACGACGGATCCTATATGTTTTATTCCAAGGTGAGCCGTGAAAAGAGCGGCGGTGAGACACAGACACCGTTTTATATTACGATAGCCGCTTCTTTTATGCAGCTTTACAAGGGGGCGATCGGAAACGATTCGGTAGGACTGGTCCTGATGGACGAAGCCTTTAACAATATGGACGACGCGCGTATAGACGGTGTTCTTGCATTTATCAATAATTCCAATCTGCAATTGATAGTATCGGCTCCGCCGGAAAAAATTCAGTATATTGCTCCTTCGGTGGAGCAGGTGCTTCTGGTCCTTCAGGACGGTACGCAAAGTTATGTGGAGGATTTTTCGCGTGAGAAGGTATGATGACTATGTGTTAGGAAAACTTTTAGATAAATATGAGCGCAGTTCCGTGTCCAGAGGAGAGAATCTCAGAAGCATAGCGATTTCTTATAAGTTAAATCCCAAAGACCTTCCCGAATATTTCGATGAGAGCAGACTGGAGTATGAAAATGTTCACAATCAGCTGACAGAACTGGAGAATGCCGGCATAATTTCCCTGATCTGGAAGAAGCGCCATGAAGGACAGATTCTGGAAAAATGTGTGCTTGTACAGGAGAATACAGAGGAGGCGTACCGACGCCTTCGCCGAGTGCAAAAGAGCGTTAAAGAAAACAGAATACTGGAGGTGGTTCGGAAGTATGAAAGGCAGCTGCCTGCATTTGCAGAATGGATATCGGAAAGAGTCAGGATCGGCAGTTCGGTAAAGCAATACCTGGATATCGATCATCCCGAGCATGCCGATCGAATATGCTTTCTTGCCTGCAAAATTCTTCAAAACGAATCAGAGCAGTTTCTGAGACAGTTTTCGGTTTCATGCTTTAGGGATTCAAAAATTGCCGAAAGGGAAATATCAGCGGCGGCCAGAATTATTTCGGATTTCGAGTGTGAAGGCAGACTTCGCGGACTGGATGCACAGGAAGTGCTGGAGGAATTTATGATCTTCAGGAATCCGTCATGGATCATGATCAAAGGCGGTCCGTGGTCGGATGTTTTTCCGGGAGGTATCGGCATTACCGAAAAGGATGCGATGCGTGTGGAATGGAATAGTGAACACAGGGTTCGACATGTTCTTACAATCGAGAATCTGACAACTTTTCATCAGTGGAAAACAGGTACATTTAAAGAAGGCGAGAAGGATATCGGGAACAACGAGACAGATGAACTTGTTATCTATCTTGGGGGATATGCCAATAGAATTAAGCGGGAATTTTTGTGCCGAATCCATGAAGCATACCCTGACGCTGTATTTGAACACTACGGAGATATTGACTGCGGAGGCTTTCGAATCTGGAAAAATCTCGTTGAAGGTACGGGAATTGCTATCAGACCTTATAGGATGGATATGGAAACATATATGAGATATCGTGATTCGGGGAGAGAATTGACGGAGCATGACCGGGGGCAGCTGAGGGAAATGGTGAAAGATCCGTTTTATGTCAATCAGTCTGAGCTGTTTCTTAGAATGCTGGAAAGCGGGATCAAGCTGGAGCAGGAAGCCATTGATTGAGCCGATGCTTCCGGATCAGGAGTATAGTCGGTTGTCTGATATCGGAAGAAGGATGAAGAAGTCATCCGGATATATTGCACAAATTCGAAATTTGGAATTTGTGCATTTTTTCATTTGCAAAATCAGAACAATCAAGTTCGTTCAACAGTGCTTGTAAAAATAATCTTGCAACCAGGTGCTTTCAACTATCCATATTCGGTCAAATCCGGTCAGCATTACGTCTTTTCCGGATATAAATATCTTGATTACGCTAAAATAGTGGAATAAGATGAAAGAGTAAAAAGAGTAAAAGGTCCTGAAAGAGTAAAAAGAGTAAATGGATCCAAAAGAGTAAAACGTAAACTGTGATTTGTTGGATTGGGAAAGGAGTGTGCCATATTGGAAAACGGAAGATCTCAGGCAATGAAGCAGAATCCATATTCTATTATGTTTGGGAAGGAGCCAATCCGGAATATCCGGCGAGAAAAACTGCTTCGTCAGGTTTCGGATGATTTCACGGCGCCCGAACCGATGATCCAGGTCTACATGATAACCGGTGTGCGTGGATCAGGAAAAACGGTTTTCTTAACTGACGCAACAGCATATTTTAAAAAACAGGAAGACTGGATCGTTGTCAGCATCAGTTCAGACGGTGATATACTGGATAAGATTATCTCTGCGCTGGCGGCAGAGAAAACATTGGCCAGGGTTTTCCAGAATGCCAGCATCAACCTGTCATTTTTCGGAGTAGGCCTGGAAGTATCCGGGGCACCCGGAATCAGCAATCCGGAGATTGCGTTGAAAAAAATGATGGAAAGTCTCAAACGACAGAATAAACGGGTATTAGTTGCGATCGATGAGATCATAAAATCAAAGGAAATGGTGGCATTTGCCAGTGCTTTCCAATTATATATCCGGGATGATCTTCCGGTATTTTTGCTGATGACCGGTCTGTCTGAAAATATAGAAGAACTGCAGAATGTAAAGAATCTTACTTTTCTGTACAGAGCACCGAAGCTGATTATGGAGCCTTTGCAGATTCAACAGATTCAGAGCGATTATGAAGAAACGCTTGGAATTGATTCGAAAACTGCACTGGAAATGGCCCGGGAAACAAAAGGATATCCTTACGCTTTTCAGCTGATTGGTTATTTTACCTGGAAGAATCAATGCAGTTATACAGATGCGGTGCGGAAAGAATGGAAAATCAGATTACATGATTATGTCTATGAAATTATCTGGGAGCGACTGTCGCAGAAAGACCGGTTTGTTGCTTATGGGATTGCGAAGGCGCAAAGTCACAGAACAGCAGAAGTGAGAGAAATTCTACAATTGAGTAAAGATGAATTCAGTCCATATCGGAAAAGGCTGATAAAAAAAGGACTCGTTAAGGGTGACAGCTGGGGAGTTGTTTCTTTTACCTTGCCATATTTTGATGAATTTGTATGCAGGACATATGAAGAAGAACACTACTGATTGAGCCTTCTGCTACACCGACTTTGACGACAGAAAGAAGCAGTACCTGCGCTGATGTTACTGCTCAGCTTTGATGGAGGACGGATTGCGGTGTGTGGATGAGCGATGCGAAGTTAAAAATTTATCATCGTGTCAACAGATATGACAGATTTATTGAAATAATAACAGATTTAACAGATTCAATGTATAATGACAGAAAAAGAAGAATTGGCTTCGGTATATTTTTAGTTGTTCTTAAGAGGTATAAGACATGTTTACAAATCCTTTTTCTCCTATTTTCGGAGGGAAACCGGGGGTTTTCTTCGGACGTGAAGATATCCTCAAACGTTTTGAACTGGCAATGATTGACCAGGGAAGTGATGACAGAGCACTTTTTTTTACCGGAACAAGAGGCTGCGGAAAAACGGCTCTTCTCGAGCAGCTTTCAATGAAGGCCGCAGCAAGAAGCCGGTTGGTGATTGATCTTGGGCCGGAGGATACGATCAGGCAGCTTGTTTATGAGCTGAATGGATTTGACGAAATAACGAATACTGTAAGTCCGCAGATAAATGTGAATGCTTTCGGCATTGGAGGCGGTATAGGTGCAGGTTCGACCTCCAAAACAAAATATATAGGAAAAGAACGGTTGCAATCCCTTTTACTGGAAGTTTGCAGGAAGGCAAAGAACGGCATTCTGGTTACTGTAGATGAGGTTCAGAAAGTCCCTGTTGAAGATATTTCCTCACTTTGTAATGCGTTTCAAATGGCATCAAGAAAGGGAGAAGATATTATGCTCGCCGTCGCAGGGCTTCCGTACGCTCATACCAGAATCACCCGCCATGAAGGATGTACATATCTGCGGAGAGCATCCCATGAAGTACTAGGTCTTTTCCCCCGGGGAGAAACTGCTGCAGCATTTTCGAAAATCTTTTCAGAGATCAAAGGACTAAAGGTTGAAGAGGATTTTCTCGAGAGACTGAATCAATCCAGCTATGGACATCCATACCTTATGCAGCTTCTGGGTTATCATTTAATTGTGCAGGTGAACGAAAACAATCCGGGCATAAGACATGACGTGACGGAAGGAGAATTGACTAAAGCAATGGAAAATGCACTGCTCGCGTATGAGCGGCGTGCGCTCAGACCGTTGATAGAAGAACTGCCGGAAAGTGACTGCAAATATCTGACAGCTATGTCATCTGTTCTGGGCGATGATCGCCTTGCAAGCACCTCTGAGATAGCAGGGAGAATGGGCGTTACCCAGAATAAGCTAAGTAAAGTGAGAGCTCATCTTATAGATAATGGCATAATTGCCGCTCCGGAACACGGTAAAGTGATGTTCTGTATTCCTTATCTTGCTGATTATGTAAAAAAGGATAGAGAATCGGAAAATGCTGTTGAAGTGGCGAGGGAGCGCAGAGTCTGACTTAATCGGCTTTCACAAAAAGTTCACAAATTTTGTTAGCACTCGCTCTTGACGAGTGCTAAAACGAGTGTTATATTACACGTAGAACAAAGGAGAGAGGAAAAATAAAGAAACTCCTCCGGAGTTCCGCTAAAAAAGTAAAATATAACATTTGTATAGAGGAGGTTTTTGTTATGTTAATGCCCAGTATTTTCAGAACAAACGTATTTGATGACTTTTTTGAAGACCCGTTCAAGGATTTTGCAAGAGTACCGGCTCGTCCGACCAATGAACTGATGCGCACAGATGTCAAGGAAAAAGATGACGGTTTCGAACTTTCCATCGCCCTTCCGGGAGTTAAGAAGGAAGACATCACAGCCGAGATCAATGACGGTTACCTGACAATCAGCGCCACGACATCCACCGATAAGGATGAGAAGAATGAAGAAGGCAAGTACATCCGCAGAGAGAGATTCTACGGATCTGCTAAGAGAAGCTTCTATGTCGGCGAGGACATCACAGAGGAAGACATCCACGCTAAGTATGTTGACGGCATTCTGACACTCGACATTCCGAAGAAGGAAGCAAAACCGGTAGTTGAGGAAAAGAAGTTTATCAACATCCAGTAATGGAGTTTACACCCATCTGCCTTTGACAGATAATGCGAAGGCGGATATAATGAATTTAGAATGCTTGGAGGGATAAAGGAGACATCCCCCATATGAATGGGCTGCATATCCGTTGGGGTGTGCGGCCCGTTTTCTTCATAACGGGAATCTTTGCTTCTGATGAAAAAACTATCACGAAGAAAAACTTTCACGAAGAAAAACTTTCATTCAAAGAAAAACTTTCGTTTCATATAGAATATTTTTGAAGATCAGGAGGAGTGCTTATGGCAGCAAAGAGAGACTATTATCAGGTTCTGGGAGTCGACCGGAACGCAGACGATGCCGCCCTCAAAAAAGCATACCGAAAACTTGCCAAGAAATATCACCCCGACAGCAACAAGGACAACCCGAATGCCGAGGAAAAATTTAAGGAGGCATCGGAGGCCTATGCGGTCCTGAGTGATAAGGAAAAGAGAAAGATGTATGATCAGTTCGGCCATGCGGCATTTGACGGCAGCATGGGCAGCGGCGGATATGGCGGCAGCGGCGGATGGAATCCGTTCGGCAGCGGCCAGGGCTGGACCGGCGGAAGAAGCGCGGACGGTACGCAGTACTGGAGCTATTCCTCGACCGGCGGAAATTCCGGAATGGATCTCGACATCGAGCAGCTCCTTAAACGGGCCTTCGGCAGCGGCGGATTTTATAACCGGTCAGGCGGTGCGCAGAGATCGTCCTCCGGATCCGGGTTCCGTTCCGGTGGTTCCGGTTCCGCCCCGAACGAATTCTACAGCTCAAGGTTTACGTCAGGTCAGGGATACGGCGGCGGTTCGGGCAGCCGGGGAACGGGCAGCGTGGCCGGTGACGGGGATGTCAACGCGACGGTCAACATCCCGTTCGATATTGCGGTCCTGGGAGGGGAGGTCGATCTGCAGACGTCTTCCGGTAAGCTTCGCTGTAAGATAAAGGCCGGGACGCAGTCCGGGTCAAAGCTGAGATTCAAGGGCAAGGGAAGGCCGAAGACTTTGAATCCTAAGGAGCGCGGAGATCTCTATCTGACGGTTCAGATCAAGGTGCCGCAGAATCTGAGCGAGGAGGCGAAGCAGAAGCTGCGGGAGTATGCAAGGGCTGCGAGGTGACCTGTAAAGAGTGAGATGTCCGGCATACCCGTGAAATGTAAGAAAATCCGCCCACGCCTTACGGCATGAGCGGATTTTTTACACTTTAAAAATTTCAAACTTCCAACTTCTATACATCGTATTTCATGTGGGAAGTTTATATTTTCAACCCTTCGTTGCCACGAACCGGCCGTCCTCATCCTTTTCCACCTTGATTACGAACGGGAATACATTTATCCTGATCGAACGGTAGAAGTCCTCCTTCGGGAACACATCCTGTCTGTCCTCCGTGAAGAAGTGCTCACCGCCGTTCTTGTCAAGTTTCTCAGCCGCAGCAGTGACCGCGAACGGCTCGTCCTTAAGGATGCTTCTGATATATTCGGCACAAAGAACGTCCTCATTGGCGCGGCGTGTGCCGGAATTGCCCATCGCGACCAGCGAAACGACCTCCGGATCCTTCGCAAGAATGTACTCTGCCACCGCACGCGCATTGGTCAGACCGGCGAGAATGATCTCGTCAGCGCCCGTCGCATTGACGATTCCCTGTGTTCCTGCACTCGTAGTATGAATAATCGTCTTACCTGTGAAATCCATGTTTGCGATTGCGCTCGGTGAGTTTCCGAAATCGCATCCGTCAACTTTGGCACCGCCGCGCTCTCCGAAGAGAAGCCAGTCCGGATGTTGTGCTTTCAGGGCAAATGCGTCCTCCAGCTCACCCACCGGATAAATCTTTTCGGCACCCTGACCGAACAGATAAGTCTCCAGTGTGAAGGCCCGGAAGACGTCAATGATGACGGTCAGACCCTCTGCTTTCCTGGCTCCGTCAATGAGTTCCAGAATTTTGATTTTCATAACAGTCTCCTCTTTTAGTTATTTTCCACAGAGGAGTTTACTATATTTGCACAAAAATGCAAGTAAAAAAAGGAGACATTAGGTAGACAATTCTTGTCTAAATGTGCAAATAAGGGCTGCCGGGACTCTTTCGCATATCGCTTCGGAAAAAATGCGCCTCACAAGTATATATAGGCTCAATCGTAACGCTCGTCAAATACGCGCTTCGATTTCTTCTCGCTTCTCGGAAGCAGGCCGTTTTCGACGACCTTGACGATCGGCGTGAAGCCGATTTTGCTCTTGACCGCACGGGAGAGTCTCGCTGCCAGATCCGCGAAATTGACGCTTCCGTCCACAGCCTCGACGTAGAGACGCATCGTGTCGCGTCCGTCGAAGTGGGAGATGCGGATCTGATATT
>ODAI012348870.1_pt1 | contig 10627 bp, 16 predicted proteins | sample 1539321 | NCBI WGS metagenome assembly ODAI01 (sample SAMN02144231, study PRJEB22623) | gut metagenome | biome: sheep rumen | host: Ovis aries | place: New Zealand | reverse complement strand
TGCCTCTCGAGACATTACAAGAACAAGCTGAACTTTTTCTTGCATACCTTTACTCATTTTAGATAATTTTTGATTTTCATCTAAATCTAAATCTTTTAACAGCTTTCTTGCTTTTTGTGCATCAAAATTTTCATAAAAATCTTCAAAATAGCTTAATACTTCTTTTACTTTCATTTGCTTATTTAAATATGTTCTCTCTGGTAAATAGGAAATGGCTTTCTTTGTTTCTACACCCACCAAATTGCCTTTAACTACTATTTCACCACTTGTTGGTGTTAATAAATCATTTATTAGTTTAATTAGTGTAGTTTTACCAGCACCATTTTTACCAAGTAAACCAATAATCTTACCACCTGATAATTTAAGATTTATATCTTTAAGTGCATATTTATCACCATACTTTTTATCTAAATTCTTTATCTCTAATAGTTCCATATTACCCATTAATCCTTTCTAAATACTTTATTGAATCAGCTTTTCCTAAGCCTATTCTTTTCATTCCTTGAAAATAACTTTTGGCTAAAGTCATAGCATATTCATCTTTTAATTTCTCTATTATTTTTTCATCTTTTGTAACATACTTGCCATTAGTTCTTTCAGTATATATAAGGTTCATACTTTCAAGTTCAGATAATGCTTTTTGCATTGTATTTGGATTAACCTTAAATGTTGTTGCAAACTCCCTAACAGATGGGAGCTTTTCCCCAGATTTAAACACACCTGAAATAAGATAAATTTTCATATAGTCCAATAATTGTATATAAATTGGAATGTTGTTTTCAAATGTAAATTCCATAATATCACTCCTTTTTGTTGTGTTACTTGCTTAATACAGTGATATTGTATTACACTTTGGTTTTAATGTCAATACCTAAAAATAAAAAAACTACCTTAAAATATCTTAAGATAGTTTTTGGTTTATTTTTTTTATTCCACATAACTTTTCGATTTTGGCCGTTTGGCTATACTTAAAGTCTTTGTATTACTGATTTTTACCGCAACAATTTTTGTACTTCTTTCCGCTTCCACATGTTCTGACACCTCGAATATTATTAGTATTTATTTTATTTATAATATTATCTGTATTCGTTGGTGTTACTAGACAATGCACATTTGGTATATATCATATTATTAGTATTTATTTTACTTATAATATTTCTCTACGGATGTCAAATCGCTGTCATTGACATCTTACTGATACATAGATTATTTGTCAATTTGTTAAACAGGTTATATGTTTAATGTTTATTTACTTACCATAGTCATTATAATAGTAAAAAAGAAGAAAAGTCAATATTTTAAGTTGACTTTTCTAAATTTATATTACAATTAATAATTATAATTAGAAATTTTATCAATTATATCTGAATGGATTATTTTTTCAAAAACATCATTGGCTTCTTTTCTGGATTCGTCAGAACTTGATATGTAATAGTTTTCTGTTGTTTCAATATTCTTATGCCCTAAAATATCCGCAACATCTCTTATCTCTACCCCATTTTTTAATATTCTTGTTGCATAGCTTCCTCTTAAATCATAAAACCTACAATTTTTTATTCCTAATTCGTTATGAATAATTTTATATGGATATCTTGTAATATCGGTTCCTGAATATAAACCATTTTCTCGTGTAAATACCAAATTCAATGTATCTATTGTTAGTAAATTATTATCATTTTCAACAATTCTATGTTCTATAACTTTACCATAATCATTCTTTACATCTTCTAAATGGTAATAATGATAGCTTGAACCATATATTCTTTTTAAATATGCTTGTTTCTTTTTATAATTCTTTAGTGCATTTAATAATGTATTACTAATATGTATCTTTCTATCTCCAGTAGTTGTTTTTGTACTTCCTAAATACCACTTTCCTTTTTCATCTTTTTTCTTATCATAAATATTATGCTGTACATGTATAATACCATTCTTTAAGTCAATATCATTCCAAGTTAAAGCACACACTTCTCCTGTTCTCATACCAGTATAACATGATGTTAAAAATGCACATGTAAATGTATCATTTTCTTTAAATCTTGCTAAAATTTTATCTATTTCTTCTTGTGAATATACGTGCTTTACATTTCTTTTTTTCTTTTCCATTTTAGGTAGTCTTAAAGTCATTGCAGGATTATATCTGACAAATCCATATATATTACATGCCTCTCTAAAAGAACCTTTTATAACTTTCAATATATTTAAAAAGTAAGCTCTTGAAAAATTATGTTTAGTACATAATTCAGTTATAAATGAATGTAATTTTACACTTGTTAATGCACTTAATCTATACATTCCTATTTCTGGTTTTAAATATTTTTCTATTATTGTACTATATGCTTGAATTGTACTATATTTTAAATTTGTTTTACAATAATTATCAACCCAATAATCAAGATAATCACTATATGAAATATTATTTTCTTTAAAATCAAGCCCAGTAGTTATATATTCAGTATATGCAATATTTCCTTCCTCTAATGCCTCTGATTTTGTTTTAAATCCTGATTTACTTATTTGTTTTCGCTTACCATTAATATGAGCTGCTTCAAAATAGTATTGATAAGTACTACCTCTTTTTCTAACATTAACAGAACCCATTTACTCTTTTTCCTTATTAGATTTTTTTTCAATAATATTTGATAAATCCTGTCCTTCATTATCAGCTAAAAATTTCTCTAATGAAGATTTTAATATTTTTAGACTTCCTAATTTAATAGCTGGTAATTTGCCTTTTTCAATAAGTGAATATATATAATTAGGACTAGAATGTAACAACTTTGCAACTTCTGGAACTGTATATACTAACCTTTCGTATTCTGACGTTTTTTTCTTTTGTATAATTGTATTAGTTTTATCCATTTTTCAAGCCTCCTGTAATAAAATTGAATATACGTTTTAAAAAGCATTTATTTGTATTGTTTTTCTTGTTTTTTTCATACTCTGCCCAATACTTTGATTCTTCTTCAATATCATTTGCCATATCTTCTTCTGTTCTTAATTTCCCTGCACCTATGACAACTAATATTCCAAATAGTCCAATTAAAAGCATAATTACAATTATAATTTTAAGCATTATCATTTACTGTACCTCTTTCTGCTTCAATAAGTTTGATTGAGAAATCTATAATTAGTTCTTTAGGGTATTTATGTTCTAGCATTTCCATAATTGCAACCATTCTGTGTAAAGGCATTTTTTTATTTTCAGTAGCATTTATAAATTCAAATAATGCTAGAATTGTAAAAGCTGTTACTTCTTCGTATGTATATTTTGGTTCTTGCTCTTGCATATTTCAAACCTCCACTTTAATAAATTTAGGTACATCATTTGATCTTCCTAGTTCTTTTCTAAACTCATATCCTTTTCTTCTTTCGTTATATGTGTAGGCACTTTTGTTCCAATTTCTATAAGCCATATTGCTTATTTTCTTTGGAGCTGATAACTCAATTCCTGCTTGTTTATGCATATTCTTTAAAACTAAATCATCTACACTATTCTTAAATTGTTTTTCTTTTCTAACTCTTGTATTTCTTTCTTCTGTATCTTTGATATGTTTTCTGTAATTTTCAGCTTTTCTTCGCTCTTTTTCTGCTATATACCTATCATCTTTTTGTAATACTTGTGTAATTGCACTTTTTGAAATATTAAGAGCTTTTGCAATATCTACTGGTCTTAAATGCTCTAAAAAATACATATCTAAAATTGATTCCCTGTTACTTTTCATTTGTAGCTCTCCTTTTACTTAACTTTTTGCAATCACTTTAACGCAATAGCAAATCTAATGAGAATTTGTGTTTCATCTCATTTTCTCCCTTTTGTATTCTTTTCATAAAAGCAATAGTTCGCTTTTTAACAATCTTTTGAATCTTGTGTCTTTTTATAGCCTCAATTATTTTTTTATGCACGATAATTTTTCCTCCTTTCTATATATAAGGTCTTGAAAAAAAATCGAAATACGACAAATTTTTAAAATTTTTTTAAATTTTTTTAAATTTTTCTCTGTTTTGAGTTAAGGATATATAAATTTCCATCATAATTTCTTGTCTTAAATCTATATCTAAAGCACCATTTATTTCACTATATCTATTAATTAAGCCTTTATAATTTTTTAATATATCTTCCACTTCATCATCAGTTAAATTGAAATTTTTAAATAACATCATCATTTCCTCCTACAATTCTGTAATATTTTTTTAATATTTTTTCAGTAGCTCTAGTTCTCACTCTTTGAATTGTTTTGCCTTGTAAATGAAGTTCTTGACCAATCTCTTTATCTGTCTTATGCTCTGAATAATAAGAAAAGAGTACCAATTTCTCTCTATAAGAAAGATTTTTGGCACTCTTTAACACATTAAGATCAGTAAAAAGTTTTTCAATTTCTTCAGCACAAATATTTAGATCTAATTTTTTAGCAACGTCATCTTCAACATTAAAATCTGACACAAAAACATTTTCATCAAACATATCAATATCGTCTTCTAATAGTGTATATTTGTTTTCTCTCAAATAATCTGCTCTAACTCTTTTAGCAATAGTTATAAGAAAGGCTTTTTCTTTATTGTTCAATATATACATACTAAATCACCTCCAGTCTGAACGGATTTAGTCCATACAAACTGCAGGTGGAAATAGAATTATTAAATTAAATAGGCATCAATAAAGAAACCTATAAACAAAAATAGTTTATACAAAATATAAAGGAATATTGAACTCTTATAATTTTTTCTCGCGTTTTTCTTTTATCTCATTTGAAAAAACTATTTCCTTAAATTTGTATAAACTATTTGTTCTGGCTGGATACTATCATACTTCTAATTTTTTATCATCAAAAGTGCATAAAAGTTAAAAAAAAGAGCATAAAGAAATAAAAAAGGATAAAAAAGTACTGAAAAAGATGGAAATTATTGTCAAATTATGTCTAGTTTTGTCGAAATCGTTGAAAGAATTGCCAAAAAGTGCTATAATACAGGCAGTTGAATATTACTGCTAGAAATTTATTACTACACAATAATATTAAGTGGAGGTATATCATAATGATTAAAGTTATGATCGCAGATGACAACCCTGCTTTTTGCAAAAGTTGTTTTGAATTTCTAACAAAAGATAAAGATATCAAAGTTGTTTCTTATGTGTATGATGGCGAAGAAGCAATAAATAAGTATCTAAGTATTCAACCTGATGTGCTATTACTAGATTTGAATATGCCCAAAGCAACTGGTTTTGAAGTAATAAACAAATTGAGTACTTATCCAAAAGAAAAAGAAAAATGTAATATTATCGTTATGACGGGAGAATCTGCTATGCAGGTTAGTCTATACAACATGTCCAAGGTTTACAGCATACTTCCTAAACCTGTTGGATTTGAAGTTGTATTAGATAAAGTAAAAGAACTTGCTCATGAAAACGAAGAAATAGACATTTCTGAACTAAAAAGAATATTATTGGAATTAAGGATTAATATTTACTCGAATAGTTATAGGTATCTTATTGCATTAGTAACACTTGCATATAATCAGCCATCGTTATTAAGAAATATAAAAGATTTATATATTCAAGTTGCTAAACAATTTCATGTTTCTCCATACACAATAAAATGGAGTATTAGAAATATATCAGATATATTGAATAGAACTGCCTCTATTGATAAGATATGTGATATTTTTAATTTAAGTTATAGACCTGATTCAATCTCGCCTAAATTCTTTATAACACTAATAATTGAATATTTAAAAAATAGCAGGAATTAATCTCCTGCTATTTTAGATTTATATATAATTAAAACTCGTATTTATCTCTTACTTTATCCATTTTCTCCAATAATTTCATAAATTGTTCTCTGTCAATATCAGTTGGAAGTTCTTTACATTCTTTTAATTCTTCTTCGTCCATTTCTTCTTCATTTTTGTAATACAAAATAAGTTTTCCATAAATTACTTCAAATTCAAACTCTGTATATAATTTATCTTCAAGTGAAATGTCAAATAATTTTAGCATATCTCTATCTTCTGAAGAAAAATCTGAAAACAACTCAATATATTCTTTATGATGATATTTTTTATCCCAATTACTGTATTCTTCATCTATTATTAATTTCTTTATTCTCTTAACTTCATCATAAACTATCTCATAATCTGTAAAAGGCTTTTTGATATATCCAGCAACTTCTAATCCATTATTTATAACTTCTACTTTTTCATCTGCAGATATTACTAAAAACTTTACATTGCTTTTTTTATCAAAATAATCTCTTATTATATCCAATCCTGTGTATCTGTGATTTCTCATTAAATCTGTTATTACTATCTCTGGTTTTAAATCTTCAATCATTTTTATTTCATCTTCATCTGTATGTGCTATTCCTAGTATTTCAATATCATTGTGTTTACTTAATGAATCAGCTATAAATTTGCAAATATGAACATTATCATCTGCAATTATAACTCTAGTTTTAATACTCATATTATTACTTCCTTTCATATTATTTTTTTCATTCATTTTATTAAGAGCTTTTTCTGCTCCTTTACAGAATACTCCCTTTAGTCCTGATATATATGATTGATTAAGTTCTGTTACATATCCAAAAAAATCTTCATAAATCGACCTTTTTAAATCATCACTTAATCTATCATCTTTTTCAATATCATTCAATATTTTGTTTAATTTGTTGCTTTTTTTCATAGATGTCAATTCTAAAAGTAATTCTTCAAAATTTTCTTCATTGCAAATTTCATTAATAATTTCACTTTCATTATTTCCCATATTAACTTGATTTATAATTTTTCCTCCTTTGGTTGAAATAGTCTACCAGAATTAATAAATAAATATTGTAAAATATACAATAATAATTAATGTAAGGAAAGGAATCAACTTATGCAAATCAAAAAATTAAATGGTAAATCTAATGTTATTGGCAAAAACATTAAGAAATATAGAGAATTACGCAATCTAACACAAAGAGATTTATCTAACAAGATTGCCTTGTTAGGAATAGATATATACCACTCTGATATATCTCAAATTGAAAATCAAAAATTATTATTAAAAGATTTTGAAATAATCGCTTTCTGCAAAGCCTTAGGTGTTACTTATGATCAATTATTTGAAGATACCGATAACATTTTCGATTAATTATTATTATTTTACAATTACTTTTTAAAATTATACTTTTTAATGCTATTTTCGTCAAATGTATTTAAAGAATATGAAAACTCATATTCTTTTTTGTTTTACCTATTCCCTATCTTATCACATTTTTTTACATTATTCAATGTTTTGTTTGCTTTTTGGCATTTTACTAATATGTGTTTGTTCTCATTTTGCCATATTTCTTATATTATTTGTATATTAAGGGGGTTAGTGGTGTTATGAATAAAAATGAAATATTAGAAGAAATCGGTCATAATATCCAATTAGCTAGAATGAAAAAGGGCTTAACACAAGAACAACTTGCAGAAAAATGCAATGTTTCTATGCAATACATTGGCACAATAGAGCGTGGCAAAGCACCTGGTAGTATATTATTGCTTATAGATATTTGTAATGTGTTGGATATTTCTCCAAATTACATTTTTAATAAACTTATCAAAAATAATAATGATTCTGTTGATATTCTTCCAGCTGAATTAAATGTAGAATATTTGAAATTAAAATCTGACAATAAAGAATTTGTTAATCAAACTATAAAGCATTTATATTCTATGCAAAATAAGAGATAAAATAGTTTAAGATGTGTCGTAAAACACATCTTATTTTAATTTATTCGAAAATTGTCATATTATTGTCATCAATAAAAATTGCTTGATTATTTGTTAAGCATATCTTTTCATCATTTACTATTTTTCCATTACTTGTTCCAACATCACAATGTACATCTAAAACATTTTTTATAAAGCCTAAACCATTTTCATACTTTCCACTAGCACATACACTACCAGCACTTACACCTATATAAATTCCACCATTCTCTAAATACTTTTCTACTGACTTTTTAAAATCTATTTCTTCCATTCTTGATACTAAATGCTTTGTTGAACCACCACATACATAAATTGCGTCAAATTTATTCAATTCTTCATCTGACATAGCTTTGTGTAAATCATATATAGCTATATTTTCATCTTTAATACCACAATTAGTTAAATCATCAAGACAGCCAGATAACATTCTAATAGCATCTGGATCAATTGCAGCAGCAATTATGAATAAAACTTTAGCTTCATCTACTTTTTTATTTAATAATTCTAAAAATTTATTTTCAATACTTCTATTTTCAAAACCAGTGCTTGTTAATAATATTTTTCTCATTTTAATTCCTCATTTCATTTATTCTGTTACTTCAAGAGTAATAACTTCTATATTGGATTTTTCTATTTCTTCTTCTATTTCTGTTTGCATATTTTTTGCATTTATAAAATCTACATTTCTTAAATCAGTTCTCTTTTTCAATAATTCATCATTTATATGTAAATAGATAATTAAATCGCAATCAAGTAACACCGTGCCAAATAGTGGCTCTCCTGATTGTATTTTTAATTCTGTTTTTACAAGATAAGTCATTTTTTCACCAATTTCTTTTGTCCAAGGCGTTTGACATACATAATCAGATTCTTCTTTAGTTAATAATGGAAATATAATCTTGTCCATATCTAATCCTACGCCTAAACTTTTTATAAGTGTAGTTTTTCCTGTGCATGTTGTACCTAAAACTAATATTCTTTTATCTTTGTTATTATCAAATATTTCTTTTAATTCTTCTACATATTTGTTATTCATCATTTTCTCCCAAAATTTCTTTTTGAATTTTCTTTGAAAAACTTTTTACTACAATATCATACGAATGATCTATCATTTCTAATAAAACTTTTTCATCTATTTCGTTTATATAGACTGTATTAAAATGGGCAGCTTGAATTGGTGGACAATGATACCCTTTTACAACTATATCTTTATATTGTTTCCTATAAAGTTCAGCTAATAATACATCACATTTCAAAGTTATTTTATAGTCATTTTCTAATGGATATAATTGTGCAAATAATTTGTTATTTACTTTAAAGCATATTGGTATATCTCCAAATGGATAATCAATATATGCTTTATTCTTGTTTAAACAATATTTTGTTATATCTTCTATCTGCATTATTATCACCTTTTTACATTATATATAACATCAATTTCTTCCTTGTTTGGTTCTTCCCACTTTGATTTTAATTTTTTAAGTAATCCTTCATCTAAATAGAAATCAGAACCACCTTTTTCCTCATCAATTCTATTATTTCTTTCAATAATATTTTGTTTCCATGTGTCATCATCTACACATACATAATGTATTTCACATTCTATACCTTTATTTTTATAATATTCTCTAATATTCTTTCTATCTTCTTTAGACCAAAGTCCTCTTTCAAAAATAACATTTGCCCCAGCTTGTGCTATTTCTCCTACTTTTTTTGTTAAATATTTATTTAATCTTTTAGAAAATACATTATAAAATTCTCCTTGCTCATTGTTGATCAATTCATAAGTTGCTTCATCTGGAGAAATTATAACTGCATTTAGAGAATCCTTTATTGAATTTGAATAATAGCTTTTACCACTACAAATTTTTCCACATACAATTATTACTTTTCCCATTCCATTACTTCCTTATTTTATTTTCTTTTTATAAAATAGAATTATATCTTCTTCTTTATTTAAAGGATCTTCTTGTGATGATTCATACTCAATTAAAGTTTTAATATAATCCCTATATCCCAAATGAAAATAAATTTCCATATTTCTAACTGCTTCTGGACCAACTCCCAAAGATAATTCAGTATAACCTTTTTCTTTTAAATCATTTTCAACGAAGTTATATAATTTACTAAAATAGCCTTTCCCCTCAAATTCTTTATTTGTTCTAAAAGCAGCTAAATAAGCCATACTATCATTTAATAAACCTGATGAATCACTTATATCTCCTATAAATGCGGAATCTTTTATGTAAGCTGTTATTTCACATATAATTTTATCATTCAAGAAACCCAAATATGAAATTGTACTTTTTTCATCAAAATGTTTAAGTGCATTTTCTTTAAATTCCACCCATTTATTATTACCTGGATGAATCTCGATTAAATAATCCCATCTTTTTAATAATTCATCTCTATTTGCAATTTTACATACATAATTTTCTTCCATTAAAATTACACCTTCTTATTTTATTAAATCTTTATAAACGTAATTGTCATCATAAATATCTCCAAAAGATTCAACCCATAATGGTATATAGCAACTTCTATTTGCAACTGCTTGTGAGCCAATATTTGTAGAAGAAGCACACCATATTGGAACAATACCTTTTTCTAAAATTTTCATTGTCAAATTTTTTGTTAATATTGTTGCAAGTCCATCTTTTCTATACTCTGGCAATACCTCAATTCCAACTTCCCATATATCATCAGTTCTTTTATCTGCTCCAGCAACTCCTATAATTTTCCCATTACAATATGCGCAATATGCTATATTAGAAATACAATTTCCGTTTTCATCAAATGTAATTGCATTTTCAAAGCCACTAGATAATTCAATTTGCTCTGTATTTCCATCAAATAATTTAAACTCATAATTTGGTAATTCTTCTTGTTT
>ODAI014611769.1_pt1 | contig 10628 bp, 6 predicted proteins | sample 1539321 | NCBI WGS metagenome assembly ODAI01 (sample SAMN02144231, study PRJEB22623) | gut metagenome | biome: sheep rumen | host: Ovis aries | place: New Zealand | reverse complement strand
CACTGTTTTGCCCACTCGAAATAGTCATCCACCAGAGGCTTTATTTCTGCCTGTCTGCGGATGAGTCTTTCCTCGGATGACAGCTCCTTGAGCTCACCTTCGATGTGATATATCTCGGCAATCCTCTCAAGAGCCTCGTTTGCTATCGACTGCCGTATCGATTTCTGGTTTTTCTTACCGATTGCTTTAAGCGCATCGGAGAAATCGCGTCTGGCATGGGCCCTATTCCCGTTCTGAGATAAGGCCCATTATCCGAGAAGTATTGTTATTCCAGGAGAACTGTTGGCATCTGCATAAGCCATCAGTTCTCCTTTTGATATCTCGAATAACAAAACCATCTTATCTCAAGAACTCAGGTATATTGCTTTTGCCTCTGGAATTCTCAGCCTGTGCGTCGTTCTTAAGAAACCACTTTTCATTCCATGATTTTAACTGTCTATTCATTGTATCCTGCGTGATTTCTGTGTAGATCTGAGTAGTCTGCAGAGATACGTGTCCCAAAAAGTTCTTTACCACAATAAGTGGAACTCCTGCCTCAAGCATATGGGTTGCCGTGGTATGTCTCATGGAATGAGGCGTATAATTATCTCTGAACATGTCGGGATGCATCTTTTTTGCTTTGTCAATGTACTTAGCATAAATCTCTTCAATACAGGAAACAGTCATCTGTTCGTGTGTCTGGCTGGAAAAAACATGTCGTCCTGCATCATTTAGTATTTTACGATGCTCAATATATTTCTTCAACATATCTGATGCATCGCGCGGGATACCTATGCGACGTATTTTCTGACCTTTGCCATGTATGTTAATACCTGCCCTATCAGGATAAAACTGAATGTCACCTACAGTAAGGTCACATACTTCCTGAGCTCTTGTTCCACTGGCATACATAAAACATAGCAGAGTTTTGTCTCTCTTGCCTATCTCAGACTTAGATTCAGGTAAGTCAAACAGTATTTTAACCTCGTTCCTTGTAAACGAGCTTCTGTTTTGACGTGGTGCTTTTTTCTTAGGAACCTTTAGAACAGCATTTCTGAAAGACACTGCGTTTCCAAAATCTCTATTCTGAGCATATATTGAGAATGCTACTATGGCAGATAATCTCTGATTTCTTGTAGCAACACTACATTTGCGCGCAGTTTCTAGCCAGTTCAAAAAATCTGTGATCACATCATCGTCCAAGTCATCAAAGTCCACTGCATCAGAAGACAGGTTCCTTTCCTTGTATAGGAATTCCAATAACAACCTGAAAGTGGTTTTATAGGAATCAATAGTAGCGCGCGAAAGGCCTTTTCCCATTGGCAGGTATATGCTGAAGTAGCGCTCTAGGTGGTCCATCAACAAATCATGTTTACGTTTCATAATCCACCTCCGGTAATAATCCACTCATATAGCTTCCAAAAGTCTCAATGGACTCAGGATAGAGCTCGTTGCTAAACTTCAGATACTTGGAGGTTTCATTGATGCTTTCATGTCCTAAATATATAGACAGAAATGGTATCGTATCATCCAGATGTCTTCCACAGCGCTCGGCTTGTGCAAAAGACTTAAACGCAAACACATGCCTCATGCAATGCATACACGGACCACGCTCATGTTTTTTGCGGTTTTCAAGAAAGATTCCATTATCTTTCAACACCATTTCGAACCTTTTCTTTATAGCTTGGTCGGATATATGGCTCTTGGTCTTGGATGAAGGGAAAAGCCATCCTGTGTTTGATCCATATATGCCCATTGCCATGCAATAGCGAGTCAGGATATCAGTCATTGTTGAGGACATAGGAACTATGCGATGTTTATTGCCTTTGGTATTTAGCAGTCTGAGTATTCCGTTCTCCAGATCAACATCTGCCATGTCTATACGTAAAGTTTCTCCTATCCTAAGGCCACAACTGTATAAGAGTCTGACTACAACAGGAAACTCTATGACAAGGTACGTATCTGCTTTGGAATCTTTCTGGATAACGTTATCAGCAGAAGCAAAAATTCCTTCTAACTCAGTGTCGCTAAAGATATATGGAATATAATCTTCATGAACCTTGGGTACGAGTGGTATATATGCATGCTCACCGCACAAGCTTAGATAGCCCAGAAACTGACGGATCACAATTACTTCATTCTCTATAGAGCTGCTTTTTCCAGAAAGTGATCTCACCCATCCGCTAATGAAAGCTTCTGATAACTCACCATTTGAAGATAGTCGGTCATGAACATATGCATCAAAGCGTTTTAGATAACACAATTCATGTTTTCTTGCACTGTCACTTAAACTCTCACTACGTAAGGCATAATACTGTGACAGCATGTCAGCATAAATGCTTTTAAACATGGCAGATCACCTCCCTGCCAGAGAGATATTCAAGAAAAAGTCCCGAGGCTGGTGGAGGATCTATAGCACATAACCTGAGATTTTCGATATCCGCTTTTGCATACCGTTTTATTACATTCGGGTCGGTGTGTCCCAGTATACGCCGTACTACCTCATACGATGCGCCATCGTTTACCATAGAACTTGCAAGTGAAGATCTAAGCGCATGAGAGCCATGTTTCCTCCCTGCGATATTGATATTTGCGTTATGGAGACATTCGTTTAACATATGACGGATTATACTCGTTGTTATTCTCCCATATGGTGCAGTCATGCTATGAAAAACATATCCATCTTCCAAAGAGTATATATCGTTTTCAAGGTGCACTGTCAAAGATTCAGAAACCTCGCTCGGCATTAGCAGAGAAAGTGGAACATTTGTCTTCTCTTGTATAATAGTGATATATCCTCCACTAAAATCGATTTCTGATAACTTAAGCGCTGTAATATCGCCAGCTCTTAACCCCATCCGGGAAGCCAAACGGATAATTGCAAGATTTCTCTTCCCGGTTGTAGTACTTGTATCAATAGAAGCTTCTATTTGGTATATCTCTTCAGGAGAATATACAGTCGGGAGCGGTATTGTTCGTTTATAATGAGGGACTATTCCTGAAAAATCAACTTCCGTGATACCTTCTACGGCAAGATACTGAAGGAACTGGCGGACGCGTGCATAATTATCTTTGTTAGAAAACACAAGCAAAGCACGTGTAATTATTCCGGCATCCAGCTTCGATAGATCAAGACAGCCATTAAGAGCCACTTGATTCAGAAAACTCACACAGGTTCTTTCTTTTGATAGAACTGTAGGAGTTTTGTTTCCGCTCTGTTCACACTCATGAAGATACTCTGTTAAGATATCCGAAAACTCTGGTGGAGCCTCAAACTTTGGATCATCATGATGGCATCTGTATGGTTTTCCATCAATGTAGTCATCTAGCCTACGAACAGCACAGATATAAGAAGAGAGAGTGGACTTACAAACATTTGAAGCATCAATAAATGCTTTGCCAAGCTCGTGTGTATATACATCTGTTCCGTGTGCTGCTAGAAGGACTTGGATTCGTTTGTAGATTCTTCGATATATAATCAAAGTAGAATCCATGTACTTCCAAGATTTTAGCTGATTGATAACTACATTCATCAGCTCTGCAAAAGGTATAGTATTATTATCCATAGGCGCCTCCTTTAAAAAGAGATGACTGGTTACATCTTCATTTTAAAATGACGCTATTGTTATTCAAGAAAGCTGAAAACAAACATAGTATTCAAGCTGTTTTGTAAATATTTGTTTGAATAACAATATTTCTCGGATAATGGGCCCAGCAGTTTGCACTTGTCACACCTTCAAGATTCTTCTCTATAAGGTGGTACTGCTGAAGTCCGTCGGTCACCAGGACTCCCTTGTAATCCCGATAGTAATTCTCAGGATGTTCATGATGCCGGGTCTTCTGATATTCAAAGAGGACGATCTGTCTGTCCTTATAGAATTCGCCAGACCTGTGCACCCACATGTAGCTCTTGCTTCCTGCGGGCCTGTCATCATGTATCACTTCAACAGGCGTTTCATCTGCCTGAGTGACGTGATATGACAACAGGATCTCTCTGAGTCTGTCATACAGTGGAGTGAAATAATCCTCAGCACATCGAATTGTCCAGTTGGACATGGTCTGCTTGGAAAGGTTCAGTCCGAATTGATTAAAATGGCGTTCGATGCGGTCAAGTGGATTAGCATTTACATACTTGCCATTTATGATTGCTGCTTCAAGTGAAGGTGTAGCAATACTCTTGGGGATCATCTCAACCGGCCTCTTTCCTCTAAGGAATTCATCCTGATGATCACCAGTCCTTCCAACGACAACATCAACGGTATGCCTCTCGACAGTCCATGAAGCTGGAGTATAACGCACCTTGGTGAACTTATCCGGTTTCATTCTGCGCCAGCATCCTTTTCCAAAGAAAGCATCTGCTTCTTCGTCAGTAACAGGATGCGGAATGTTTTCCTCTGGGAAACCCTTAAGATCTTCTTCCCGTTTTCCTGTCCTCTTATGGGAACGGTTTCTAGGCGGCAGGATATCCTCAGGATCAGCCTCAGGTACATCCGGATTAGCAAAGACTTCTGCCTCATTAAAGAGAGTCATCTGTCCGGTTATCTGATCCAGCTGCTCGGTCTTTCTTCCGAACTGTTTCTGATTAGAGATACGGATCTGTTCTATGAGAGCCTCCATGTTTTGATTGAGACGCTCCAGCTGATCCTGCTGGGAAAGAAACAGTGCTATGACTGCCTTTTGTCCAAGTTCATTCAGTTCTTCTTCAGTGTACTTATGCGCCATATCAATTCCTTTCCACGTATCTATTGTACAGGAAATACGCATAAATAGCGAACTTGGCGCACATCAGGCTTCGTGATTCTGCCTATGGATTATTAATTAATAGAGCCTCATACGCTGTAGGAAATATAGAGTTTTCAAAGTGCGGATAACGGTCCTTATAATGCCTGTAAAGCGCATTAATAGCCGTATTGTGGCATCTGGGCAGTGCCAGAATGCCGTATTTATCATGAAAAACAGAGGTCTGAAATTTCTCTGTTTTGCACAAACAACTTAATAGACATGCTGTGGTTTTACCTGTTTGATCTTAGGTTTTAAAGGGTTCAGACCGATGAGCAGATAGTGGTACTGCTCCGGAGTCAGGCTTGCAGCCTGGGCAGGGGTTCTTGGCCAGTCAAACCGTCCATCCTCCAGGCGCTTATACAGGAGAAGGAATCCATCTCCTTCCCAGAGCAGGGCTTTGATCCTGTCAGTTTTTCTTCCGCAGAACAGGAACAGTGTTCCTTTCTCGAAAGGATTGAGATCATACTTGGAACCTACAACCTGGGCAAGACCATTTATGCCAAGCCTAAGGTCTGTATAACCCACAGCTATTATTATCTTAGATACACCACCGAGTTCAGCGAGCATGGACAGCTACCTCCAAGATGCTTTTTAGCATCATGGGAGAAAGACTGTTATGGATTTCAATTTCCATCTTTCCAGCCCGAATAACTGCATCTGGCGTCTGCATAGTATTTTGAGATGTACCATTCAGAATTGGTAGTTCTAATGCTTCGCTAGGTACTTCAGCAAAAGTCACCTCAGCTTTAGGCTTATTTGTAGGGGCAAGAGAAGTTGCTTGGTCATAAAGCTCTTTGCGAACCCGGCGTTGCCAATAATAATACGTTTTTATATTTATCCCGTTTTCAGCAACCCACTCTTTTGTTGTCTGACCTTCGGGACGCAACTGACAATTACGAATGATCTCAGCCCACTGGGCAAGCCTTACTTCATGAGTGATTTGATCCATGTTTAGCCTCCTTTAAAAAACTAGCTAGTTTCTTTAGTTTTATTAGTTTTTTAAAGTTTGACATATAAAGCGGATCAATCATAGGCGGATCGTTTGACGCTTACCCTTTCTAAATGCGATCAGTCCCTTATAGACAAGAAATCCCCCCGGCCGGTATCTCTACAAGCCGAGGGTATTTCTTTGGAAATGTATTATGAAGTTTTACCACCCTGAATTAATTAGTTTGCTGATTACTATTGCCGTTCGCCTTGTCAGTAATATATCGGGTCTGAAGAATGATCAGCATACTGACAATGAGTATCAGTGCAAACCATATGCTGTAGCGTCCGAAGAAGCGTATACTTCCCATATGTTCCGTAAGGATCAGGAGTATGACAGATGCAACTGATGTCACGATCACATATGGTTTACCCCACTTCTTTCTCTTAAGGAATGCCAAAATTCCAAGTGCAATAACTGCCAGTGTTGCAAGGAAGTCAAACAGTGTGAATCGTCTTATCTCAACTGCTAAAGGCTTTCCATCTGCGGCAATTACATAACCATATGGATCAAGCATATCCTTAAGTTTTCCTTCTGTATCACAGATCAGCTTGTAATCCTTGTCCGGACCCGCATAGAATTCAAGAGTTCCATCAGTAGTACTCTCATTAGGTATCAGGATAATGTTACCATCCTCATCAACAGTGAGCAGATAATAATCACCTGATGGATAATTCTCTACATCCTCCAGATTAACGGTTATTATTGCATATCCTGAATCATCTACATCTGTTGCAGTCTCTTTAATGGTCACATAGCCAAGATCCTTAAGTCCCGGTGCTACCTCTTTTAACTTGTCGATAGCATCTTCAAAAGCATTCTTTATAGCTGTCGGTAATTTCTTATCCGGATCCTTAGAGACACTTGCTTCAACAACAGGCAACTCTTCTTTCTGATCCTTTGATACAGCATCATTCGCGTCGTTATTTACAGGTTTTGTATCCTCAATTGATGGAACTTCACTCTTATCAGGATCTGTATCTTTTGAGGTGTTACCCTTATTTGTTGTTCCTGCTTTAGCCTCTGTTGCAGGAGTTGCCGGTGCAGGTTTCTTCTCAGGCGTTACTACTGCAACTTCAGTTGTATCCGATTCTGAGTTATCAGAGCCCGATCCGTTATCAGAGTCTGATCTGTTTTCCGAGTCTGATCTGTTTTCCGAGCCTGCTCCGTTATCAGGACTTGGGCTTGATCCGTTATCAGAACTGTTATCAGGTTTAACCGGAAGCGTATCCTTATATGCTATTGCATATGTAGAGAATCTGTCTGTCCAGAAAGTAAGTGTGTTGTCATCGTTCTCCTGAGGTGAGACAACAAATGTTTCTCCGCCATGTACTATAACGATGTAATAGCTTCTGGTTCCTCCTGCCGGTACAGCTCCGAAGGAAGCAGGTATCATAACTGTAATTTCAATCTCGTCATTCGATTCGGTAAGACGCTGATTGCTCTTTACTCTTCCATCAACAGTTATTGTCTTGAACAATCCGATATCAAGATACATGATGTCATCGGCATCAACAGCGTTTGTAACCTTAGCCTTGTCTGCTGCAGAAACTGAACTGTCAATATTTTCAACACTCAGATAGACAGTTACTTCGTAGGTCTTTCCTGTAGCAACTGCAGTCTCCAGATACTGTTTTTCTGTAGTACTGAGCATTTTAATTGCCATTTCTTCAGTCAGGTTCCTGACATTCATCTCAGGTACGTTTTCTGCAAACCGAACCTCTGTAACGATATCACCATATCCATCTGCACTCTTTACACCTGTGCCATTGGATATTTCCTTTGTCTTATTACCGGAAGTATCTTCATTCTCAGTAATTTTGTGGATTATAGTCCTGCCTTCATCATCGGTTGTAGACGTCTTTGTCACAGTAGTTGTATTTCCGTGGGTGTCTTTAGTTACGACGATGTTCTTATTTGTTGCCTTCTCATCTGTCACATTGCCTGATGCATCCTTGGTAACTTCTCTGGTTGTCTCGTTCGTTGTCGTAACTGTATTTCCGTTTTCGTCTACTTTCTGTCTGGTATCCGAGGAAGTTGTAGTCTCTACGGTTCCGGTAGGCTTTCCACTTGCATCCTTTGTGGTCTCTGTTGACTTAACTGTAGTTGTCTCATAAGGCTTTCCATTAGAATCGTTACCGGTCGTTGTCTTTGTAGTTGTTTCTGTCTCAGTATAGCCGGTAATATTACCATTTCCATCCTTAATAATTTCCTGAGTATCCTGATCCGTAGTAGTAATTATCTTACCATTACCAAAGTCCTGAGTAGTGGTACTGGTATGAGTTTCCTTATCTTTTTCCTCAACTACTTTACCATCTTTATCCTTTGTCACTTCCTTACCGGTTGTCTGAGAAGTTTCTGTTACAGAACCATTAGGATTATTTATAGTTGTGCCTGGTGTTGTTACATCCTCCTTTTCAGTAGTCGTACCATCTGCATTATGCGTTACAGAGCCATCCACATACTGAGTTGTTGTGTTTCCGTCCGGATCGGTTGTTGTTATTTCGTAATCATATTCCTTATTGCCGGACTCATCAGTTGTAGTTGTTCCCGTAGTTTCAACAACGGTTACATCTCCGGTATCCGGATCAATAGTTGTCTCAGTACTGTTCTCCTGTGTCTTAGTTGTTCCGTCCTTTTCTTTAGTTGTAGTTTCTGTAGACTCTGTATGAACAGTCGAACCATCAGGCTTAGTAATATCTTCTTCTCTTACAGTAGTCGTTGTACGTCCATCAGCCGAGGTTGTTGTTGTCTCTTCCGCAGATACATTAGTCACATCACCATTCTCATCCGTAATAGTCTCACTAATGCTACTTGTATCAGTGACAGTTCCATCAGGATTAGTCTGAACAGTTCCGGCTATAGTCTTTTCGGTTTTTTCACCATTCGGATAAGTAGTGGTTTCATCAGTAGTGTAGGAAGTTGTCTTACCGTCTGCTGAAGTGTTGGATGTTGTGTCGGAAGTTGTTGTTGTCACATTGCCTGAAGGATCTTTCGTAACTTCTGTCGACGACTCATGTGTACTTACGGAACCATCATTGTTTACATTGCTCTCTCCGTCTGTTTCAGTTACTTTTACTGTTCCATCAGGATAAGTCACAGTTGTATCGGTTTCATACTCTGTCTTTCCGTTTTCGTCTGTAGTAGATGTTGTCCTGGTCTCTGTTACAGTGTTATTACCATTCGGATCTGTAACTGTTTCCTTGGTTGTTTCAGTAACAGTCTCACCAATTATATTATCATCAGCATCCTTTACAGCTTCAGTTTCCGTCGTTTTCTCAGTTGTTGTAACTGTTCCACCGGCAGTCTTTTCTGTCTCCTTCGTTTCTTCGGTCTTGTTTACAGTAGACTCTCCTGTTTCAGGATCAGTTACTTTTGTTACAGTTTCCTTGTTTTCTATAACAGACTTATTTCCGGAATCATCTACTGTAGTGACAGTTGTATTCTCTTCCTTCTCTTCAACTGTATTACCATCCTTATCAGTTGAAGTCTTGGTAGATGTATCTGTCTCTGTAGTAACGGAATTGCCATTAGGATCTTTTGTTGTTACGACCTTTGTCTCCTCTTTTTCAGTGACAGGTTTTCCATTCTCATCCGTAGATGTATTGGTGGTCGTATCAGTCTTAGTAGTTACATCATTGCCCTGGTCATCTTTTCCCTTTGTGGTCTTGTGCTCGGTTACAGTAACATCACCTGTCTCTTCATCGGTATAGGTCTGTTTTTCTGTATCTGAGGATGATCCATTAGCATTTTCCGTATGGCTGTTCTCGGTTACCAAAGTTCCTATTACATTGTTATCTGCATCCTTTATTGTTGAGGTTGCATTCTCTGTCGTTGTCTCTGAGATTACATTTCCATCATTGTCGGTCTTTACAGTGGTGCTCTCAGTTCCTTCGGTATGAATGTTCTCCTTAACATTACCTGATGCATCCTTAACAGTAGCATCCTCAGTGACAGTTGTTGTTGATGTTTCTGTCTTGTTACCTAATGCATCCTTACTGGATGTAGTCTCGGTTGTCTCCTCGGTATGAGCCTCAGTGATTTCTGTTACTTTTCCTGAGCCATCCTTAGTCGTAGTTGTTGAATCAGAAGTTGTGGTCTCAGTAGTTGTATCACCTTTTGTCTCTGTAGTTGTGTTTGAGCGACTCTCAGTTGTTTCGGTTTGTGTAACCTTACCTGTAGAATCCTTAGTTGTTTCAGTAACAGTCTGTTCTGTGGCTGTCGTTGTATTTCCCTGATCATCGGTAGTTACTGTTGAATTACCAGTAACCTCAGTAGTAACAGAAGATCCATCAGGCTCTGTAACTGTCTCAGTACCTTTTTCTTCCACTGTCTTAGTGCCATAGCCGTTATCTGTTGTCTTTGAAGTATTTTCGGTCTTAGTAACAGAACCGTCATCATTATTGGTAACGGTATTGGTCTTCTCCTCAACCACATCGTGTCCGGCTTCATCTTTAGAGTTTACTGTCTCTGAATAGGAACTATTACCCTCATTATCCGAAGATTCAACTATTATGGTAGTTTTGTCGATTCCCTGCGTTGTTCCGTCTTCACTGATAGTTTTCTCTGTTTCGGTTGATGTACTGTTCGTATTGCCATCGCTGTCTGTGATAGTCTCGGTTTCCTTAACTGTCTCTTTGATTACAGGATTTCCATGCTCATCCTTATCAGCGATTTTAACAGTTTCCTTCACAGTATCTTTAGTTCCGACAACATTTCCTTCAGAATCAATATACGGTTCGGATTTCTGTGTCTTCTCCTCTGAAGATATCAGGTCTCCATCAGGATCTCTTACAACGGTTGAATCAGTTTCGGTAACAGTAATACCGGTAGCAGGATCAACCTCAGTCTTCTCTGAATCTACATTTGTAGTAACATT
>ODAI013968794.1_pt1 | contig 10628 bp, 11 predicted proteins | sample 1539321 | NCBI WGS metagenome assembly ODAI01 (sample SAMN02144231, study PRJEB22623) | gut metagenome | biome: sheep rumen | host: Ovis aries | place: New Zealand | reverse complement strand
TATGAATTGGAGAAGTAATATGAAGAAGTTGATGATGTATATGTCTGCAGCCCTGCTGCTGTCGAGTTGCGGACTCTATAATAAGTACGAGCGTCCTGAGGTGATGGCCGACGGTATCATCCGCGACCCAGTGGCAATGGCCGATACGCTGGCAGCGAAGGACACGACGTCGTTTGGAAATCTGCCCTGGCGTACTGTCTTTACCGACCCTCAGTTGCAGACGCTGATCCAACAGGGACTGGACAACAATCCCGACCTGCTGAATGCAGCCCTCAACGTGAAGATGGTGAACGAGGCCCTGAAGATAGCCCGTCTGGCCTTCCTGCCCTCGGTGGTGTTCTCGCCGCAAGGCACACTGGCCTCCTTCGACGGTGCCAAGGCCAGCAAGACCTATCAGTTGCCCGTCTCGGCCAGTTGGAATGTCGACCTGTTTGGCAATCTTCTCTCGCAGAAACGCTCTGCCCAGATGCAACTCATAGCCACGAAGGACTATCAGACTGTGGTGAAGACCAATATCATCTCCGGCATCGCCAATCTCTACTATACGCTGCTGATGCTCGACCGCCAGGTGGAGATCATCACAGATATGGAGAGTCTGACGAAGGAGACCTGGGACAAGATGAAGTTCATGCACGAGAACCGTGCCGGCTATCGCGCGACAGCCGTGCAGAGTGCCGAGGCAGCCTACTACAGCGTGCAATCGCAGAAGGTGGACCTGATCCGCCAGATCCGTGAGTGCGAGAATTCGCTCTCACTGCTGATTGGCCAGCAGGGACAGACCATCAAGCGCGGTACGCTGGCAGGACAGAGCCTTCCCACATCGTTTTCGGCAGGTGTCGGTATCCAGTTGCTCAACAACCGTGCCGACGTACACGCCTCTGAGATGTCGCTCGCTCAGTGCTTCTATGATGTGGAGACGGCGCGCAGCCGTTTCTATCCAAATCTCACCGTCACGGGCACTGCTGCCTTCACCAACAGTGCCGGCGGTGCTGTCATCAATCCTGGCAAGTGGCTGCTGTCAGCAGTGGGAAGCCTTGTGCAGCCCATCTTCCAGCACGGACAGATCGTGGCAGGCCTGAAGGTGGCCAAGATGAAGTATGAACAGGCCTTCAACACTTGGCAGAACACGGTGCTGAAGGCTGGCAATGAGGTGTCGAACGCACTCGTTAGTTATAATTCTTCTTCAGAGAAAGCAGTACTTGACGGCAAGCGCGTGGAGGTGCTGAAGCGTAATGTGGAAGACACCAAACGCCTGATGGAGTCGAGCAGCAACACCACCTATCTGGAGGTTATCACCGCTCAGGGCAACCTGCTCAATGCTGAGATCAATGAGGTCACCGACCAATTCAACAAGATGCAGTCAGTCGTGAACCTCTACATGGCTCTCGGCGGCGGTGCGAAGTAAAGGTAAAAGGGTAAAAAGGTAAAAAAAGAGTAATTATGGCAAGTGAAATATCCCCCAAGGCTGAAATATCGCCAAAGGCGAAGATCGGCAACAACTGTAAGATATTCCCCTTCGTGTATATCGAGGACGACGTGGAGATTGGTGACAACTGTATCATCTTCCCCTTCGTCAGCATCTGCGACGGCTCGCGTATCGGCCAGAACAACAAGATCCACCAGGGCAGCGTGATTGCCGCCCTGCCGCAGGACTTCAACTTCCGCGGCGAGAAGTCATACGTGAAAATTGGTGATAACAACGTCATCCGCGAGAATGTCGTCATCAACCGCGGTACCCATCGCGACGGATCTACGGTCATCGGCAATAACAACTTCCTGCTCGAAGGTACGCATATCAGCCACGATACCGTCGTGGGCGACCATTGCGTGTTCGGATACGGCGTGAAGATTGCGGGCGACTGTGAGGTTCACAATGGTGCCATCTTCTCCAGTTCAGCCATCCAGAATGCCAACACCCGTGTGGGGCGTCTGGCCATGGTGCAGGCCGGTTGTACGCTGTCGTACGACGTGCCTCCGTTCGTCGTCGCCGGTGGCAAACCCATTGTGTATGGCGGGCCAAACACCACGATGATGCGCGAGGCTGGCATGGACGAGAAGGTGCAGAAGCACATCGCCAATGCCTATCGTCTACTGTTCCATGGTAAGACCAGTGTATTTGATGTGATCAATCAGATCAAGGATCAGGTGCCCGATGGTCCTGAGATCCGGCAGATTATCGAGTTCCTTGAGAATACCAAACGCGGCATCATGTGCAAGTAAAGAAAAGGCATCCATCTGGATGCCTTTTTCTTTGTGTTACATTTCATTGCTCACCAGTCGTAATCCTCTACATAGCCATCGAACATCACCTCCTCCGTCCATCCATTGTCGCGGAACAGCTTGCGGATATTTTCTTGCAAAGCAGGCGGGATGAGACGCTTGCCATTGCGATACTCAAAGTAGTAGGTGCGATTGGTCAGACCTATTATGCCATAGCGTACCGCAGGCTCCAGACGTTTAGGCATATCGCCCGTAAAGGTGTGAGTCATGCCTTTGGCAAAGCGCACCTTCTGATCGCTGCGATACATCGGACATCCTACAGCCGCCACGCCTTCGAAGTGCGGATTCACACACCTGTAAGAACTATAGGTTTGAGGCATGTGCTGTCCTACGAGCCATCGCAGACACTGATTGCGCAACGGACATGCATCAATATAACAAACCGTGTAGCCATCCTTGGCTTTCTCAATTAATAATTTAACCTCACTCATATTTTCTGAAATCCTTTTCTACAAAGTGTTTGAGGCGAGTGAGGTTGAGTGGTTTTAACCTCACCCGTACCTCACCCGAACCTCACTTCAATCTCATGCAGCCTTGAGCGGAATCACCTTATAATGAGCCACGTGACCGCAATCTGTACTCTCGAAACCAAGTGTATGCATCGCTTTGCCAAGATACACTTTCGTGCCGTGAGTAGCCTTGACCGACGGATACTCTTTGGTGATAATCTCCAAGAGGCGCTCACAGTTCATCGACTGTGCCAACTCGCCAGGTTCCGGCTTACGGAAGCAGATGCGGACGATGTCGGCAATATCCTTCTGTTCCAGATAGTTCTGGTTCAACTGCTGGATACGGGCCACCTCATCATTGTTAAACCAATAGGGTGACTTCAGAGCCCTCAGTTCATAGAGCACCTGCGCATACAACTGATCGTAGTCTATCTCACTCGTATTGTCGATGTACTTGCCCTCTGGAATCGTTAAGCAGATATAGCGGCGTGAGCCTGTGACATCCGTCAGCGGATGGGGATTGTTGGTCGTAGCCACAAACGAAGCATAGCGAGGCCGGTCTTCCTGGGAGGCACCATAGATAGGGCGCCCGTTCACCTTGCTCTTACTCAGCGTCTGTTTCAGCGATGCATGCTGACTGGGGCGGATGGCATCCAGCTCATCCAGGTTCACCAGCAAGTTGTTCGTAAGAGCCATCTCCTTGTCGAACTTGTTCGAGAGGTTCAGGTGATCCAGGTAATACTCACGCAGATGTGGAGGCAGCAGGCGCACGAAGAATGTTGTCTTACCACAACCCTGAGCACCAATCAGCGTCGGTACACATTCATTGCCGTGTATGGTGTCCATCTGAAGCCAGTGAGCCACCACCGATCGCAGCCAAGTAGCCAGATAGCCCATCAGTTCTGAGTCAACCCCAGGCAACTGATTGAAGAGCTTTGCCACATGATTCTCGCCATTCCATTTGGGCAGATGTTCCAGATAGTCGGCGATAGGGTCAAAGGTGCCAATCTCGTCAGAGTTGACATACTCTACAATATCCGCCTTCGGTGAGCCGTTCTCGCAGATACATTCACGCTTAGCACGGATGATGATACTGTTGAGAGCGCTCAGTGTCAAAGGTTTCCACAGAGGCACTTGCCCCTCTGTAGGTTTCACGGCGTACTCCACCTTACCCTTCAGCACGTTTCGGCGGAAGAGATAATGAGTAATGAGGTACAGCTCAGTAGCGAGCATTCCCTTCTGAGAGGCCCCAAGAGTCTCTCCGTTAATGAGAAGATTTTGTTCCATAAATAAGATTTTTTTAAGTTAGATTTTACAGTTTCTTTTCCTTGATTCGTGTTCCTTTCTTTAATTTCAATGCAAAGGTACAACATTTATTTTGCGGTTGCAAGTTTTTCCTCCAAAAAGACACGCATTTAACAATTCAAATGAAGCAATTGTGAGATTCGAGTGAGGTTGAAGTGAGGTTCGGGTGAGGTTAAAACTCCCAATCTCATTCGCCGCAATCCCTTCTGCAAAAGATTTCCGACCCTCATGGTGAGGTTAACTCAGAAATCGTAAAGGCGTTCGTCTCATCAAAGGTTCGCATTTGCTTCATTGAAGACTTGCGATCAGTTCGATTAATGAAGACTATCAGTCCGATGGCTTCGGACTGGCAGTCCAAAGTGAGCGAACTCGCAGTCCGACTCTGACGGACTAAGAAAATACTATGTGAGCCATCAGACAAGATTGGATAATTCTTCTGTAGTTAAGCCTGTTATTTCAATGATGCTCTCTTCAGGAAGTCCTTGCTCTTTCATCTTACGGGCGATTTCCAGTGCTTTCTTGGCATGCTGCTCCTCACGGCTCATCTGCATGATGACGAGTTTTTCACGTGCTTCCTTCAGTCCAGGAGCATCTGCATCTTCAGGTATTTCGCTTGTGTTTAATGGTTGTCATAGTGGCAAGTTTTTGATGACGCTTTCTAATTCAATCAAAAACTGTCCCCCTGTTATCAAGGTCCACGTCAGATGGTTTGTGTTAGCGGATTGTGGAGATCAATGACCTGTCCCCTTGATTGCGTGACTGATTAGGAGAGTTCCAATGTTGAGAGTTTCTCATGACCTATTTGTCATATTTTGCCAGTTCCTTAACATTGGAAAGTTGCTTTTCAAAATGTGCTATAGCCTCTTTTTGTTGTTCAGGTCTGATACCTGTTAAGATGCTTAGTCTTTGATTGGCTACATACTTTGCTCCTATCTCATCCAAGTTTAATACTTCCATCAGTTTATTTACGGCATCTTCAATATTGCGGCTTAGCCTAATGATTTGCAAGGTTTCTACTATATGACATGCTTGAGTTAGTAATGCTTTTGCATAAATGACTTCGTTTTCTGCGTATCTAACCCAGTCGCTCATGTGGCCATACATATAATAGAAAATGGAATGATTACCCAATACTGGATATTTTACGACTCTTGCTTTCTCTATTTCTTCAGCAAAAAGTTCTTCTGCCTTCAACAGGAAGTTCTTTAAGTGCTCGTCTTTTCTCGAACGCCTAATATCATCAGCCAACTTCCTCAGATTCATATTGTACTTGAGGAGTTTCGAATAGTCTTCTATCCTGACTTCTTTTATTGTAGTTTCCAAAAGAACACCGTCCTTGATGTTAAATTTTCGCGCAATCATTTTTCAGAATTTATTAGGTCAATAACGTCTGCCCCTAACTTATAAATCTTACTTTCAGAGAGTTTAATGTTTTTAATCTGCTTTGCTAATTCTTCTGGTCGAATAAATTGCTCATTGTTTTGGGACTGAATATCGTAATCTACATAAGCCAAGTGACGCCACGATTTGTTATTTTTATCTTCCAATTTGCTATACTTCACATTCGTATCGTCTTTTGGCTGTTTTGCTATTTGTTTTCTAATTACTTTATCTATTTCCTCTAAGTTTTTTCCGTCGGGATGGATTTCAAGGACAATTCTCACAAATGGCTTATTTTGTCCTTCTTTATTCCACAAATAATTAAGCATTACTGTTAGGTACAAATTAGGCCATTCTTTATATTGAAGATATACTAACTGATTATTATCATTATCGTTGATGGATTTGTAATATGGTTTTAACCCATCAAATTCAATCTTATTCAAAGATAATTTGTATTCTCTGATGATTCTTGAATAAAGACCTTGTATATTACTAATATATTCGAACTCTTTAGAGAAAAAGAGTAATTCATCATCTGTCGCTGACATATTTGTAACGTTTATAATGTTTTGAATAAAATTTTTCAATATTAATAGATAAAAGGAGTTTGCTTCTGATAAATAGTTAGGAAGTTTTTCCATAACCTTAATAATATAATCGCTGTGAGTCAAATTTAAGCACTCACATCCATCTATAGAATCAATATCACCATAGTTGTTATATAAAGCAAGAACAATTACTTTTATATCTGTCCAGCCTTTCGCCTTTGTTGTTTTGACATATTGTTCCAAAGGATTATCTAAAGTATGGAACACTTTATTCTCGATTATAATGGCTTTCTTGTCTTCCCCAAGAATTAGTAGGTCGATTCTGCCTTTTTCTTTCTTGTGGCTATTTCTATCATTGTTTTGTTTTTCACAACAATCCTCTTCTGCATCTATGCTTGATTCTCTTGTGGAATCTTCACGTAGTACACAAAAATTCTTCATCCATCCCTTGTCGACACCGATGAGTTCCTCTAAACTTCGAATGAACAAATCTTTTAGTCCATGTTCTTCCTCTTCCAGTAAGAAGAATTGATAGAGATCACTCCATCGGTTTTCCAACTTGGTGCACCCCATAATGTCCAACAGTGTTCTTTTCCATGTCGGCTTTTGTGGTATTTCATTTTTATGCTGAGATAGCCACTCATTCAGGTCTTTAATACTCATTTCCTTATGGTCTTCATTATTCGCTTGCAAATATAGCAATTCTTTTTGAATATTGCTGTCTTTATTCGGATATTTCTTTTTTGGGGGATAATAGAAACCAATTTAGCAACAGTTTTGTGCATTTCTGAATAACATATGAAACTTTTTCAAATGGGTATGTGCAGAACATGAGCCTTTCGGGGTTATTGCCATCTGCTTTAGAGTGTGCCACAAACAAACGTTGAGTTGCTCCATCTTCAACGGTACACTCACTCATCCATTTCATTCCAAACAACTTTGCAGGATCATGCTTATTCAGATGGTTGCCATTTGTGAATGAATATAGTATTATCTGGAAACTGTCAAAGAAAGAATCCTTCAGTAATTCCCCGTCAAACACCACATAGTAACAATTTTTGAGTACATTGCTATTCTCACCTTCAGCATCATGCAGATTTCTGAATAGTTCTTTTAGATACTCAAAATCTGCATTTTCGTTTCCTTCTCTTTGTGTAACAACCAGAATTTTCGCATCAGGATTGCCACAACCAACATCCTTATTGGGGAACCTTTCGTCCAATCTTTTAAGTTCATCAGTATTTGCCATAACTTTTTCATTTTCAATATTTTTTTGCAAAGGTATGGCATTGATATGCAACATGATTGCATATTTACAGGAATTATTTATAGAAATTGTGCATTTCTTGAATAATGGCCTTGATTTGCAGGCGGAATGCATCTGGAGAAAGCACTTCCAACTGGTTACCATGACTCAGAATCTCTTGAATAAAATCGTAGGTAGGTGCTATCTTATATTCAAAAATGGTATACTCAGCTTTTGACACTATTTCGCACTGGCTATGATGCAACGGAAGTGAACGCAGATAGTTTGGTTTCTCACGATAGGCCTTCAATCGTATTGTCATGGGCTTTTCATCGTGGAAAACTCCATAGTAATCTGTGTAATAATCTTGGGGCGAGAATTCTTTTGGATAGTTGAACTTGGATTCCTGAATTTCTATTTGATTGATACGATCGAGTCCAAAGCGGTGAATCTCTTTTCTAGGCATTACAAGCGCCATAACATACCAACGGCGTTTGAACAATCTAATGAAATAAGGATCAATCTTTAAACCTTGAATGGTATTACCAAAGAAATCCTCATAATCAATTGTTATCTGGCGATTCTCTCGCATAGCTTTTGTTATAATATCAAGGTAAGACCTTCCAGATGGCACATCTTCCAACATGATTCTGTCACAGATAGAACGGTTATCCATCAGCGTACTACTGACAGAAAATGAATCAAGTAACCATTGGTTAATGGAATTCTTTTCTAATGCTTCTGGATTATCTATATAATATAGGTTAGTTCCTCGTTGACACTCAATCACAACTCCGAACTGCATCAATATAGCACGACGATGATTATGGAATGTACGCAATTTCAAAGGCTGGTGCAGATCATTGATATACGCATCGTCCCATTTGCGGACTATATCCTCAAATGAAATCTTGCCAGCATCATAGATAGTGGAAATGAGCCAGATGTATTTTGCGTACAGCCTGTCTGTCATAAAAGCCTTTCACTTTAACAGATTCCTTCCACTATTCCCTTCCAACACCTGCATCTGTTGAATAGCAATTTGATTGAGTTTCACGAGCCTTTCGCCCTGTGGTACTCCATCATTGATTAGCACAGCATTGATATTTTCCATATTCGAAAGGCATATCAATTCGTTGATAGTGGCATAGTCACGGATATTGCCCTTCAAGTCAGGATTTGCCTCTCGCCATTGCTTGGCAGTCATTCCAAACATCGCCACATTCAGCACATCAGCTTCTTCTGCATAGATGATACTTGCTTGTGCCGGAGTGACCTCTTCTGGTATCAGATGGCTCTTGATAGCATCTGTATGGATGCGATAGTTAATCTTAGAGAGTTCTCTTTTGGCAGTCCACCCCAATTGCTTCTGTTCTTCCTCTTTCAGCCTTTGGAACTCGTCAATCAAGTAGAGTTTGAAGGTTACACTAATGGCGGTTCCAAACTCAAAAGCAATATCCTTGAAAGCGTATGTGCCGCCATAACGGCCTTTCTTCACAATGATGCCAATGGCATTTGTCTTCTCAATCCACTCACTCACGCTCATGACGAAACTTGGTAAACCTGCCTGCATTCTAAAGTGGTCAAATTCGACCACTTTAAAATTGGGGTTATGAATCATCTCCCAAGTACCAAGAAACTCAATGGTGTATCTTGTGCGAATCCAATTCTTTATGATGTCGGCAGCACGGCTTTCACTTTGTTTGCCGTTAGCCATATCGGTGAGCGATATGTAGTCTTTGTCGTTATAAGACAAGACAGTTATTTCCGTGTTCTGAACCGTTATCTTTGCCATAGGGTTGTGCTGTTATAAATTATGTGTGCAAAGGTAGCACAAAAACATGAGACGAAAGAAGAAAGAGTGAAAAATCCCTCAATAGTTTTGAAAATAACAAGGGGACTCTGTCCCTTTGATTGCTTGAAAAGGTGTGAATAATTGAGGCACAGGTTTCGTCTTTTGAATGAAAAACGCTATTTTTGTACTCATCATAGGATGAAATGCTCTTGCTTTTCTTTCTTTTTGGTTGAAATATTGCCAATTCCTTGCAACTTTGGAGAATTTTGACTAATTTTGCAGCGAGAATTAAAGGAATAATAATATGGCAACACCAGTAAAGATTATCCCGACATTGCACGGTGAAGCCGCAAGGGCATTCATAGAGCGTGCAGAAGAGCGTGAGCGCAACCCTCACCCCACTCCCATATATACGGAGAGTGAGAAGAAGGCTTATTACAGAATGCTTGAAGAATCAGGGATGCCCGTATGACAAACGACGAATTCCTGAGCCGATATGTATTCAAGGAACTGACGGAAGATGTGCTCGCTGAGTGCGAGCATTTTTCATGTGGTGTCGGTGACCTTGACGAATATTTCCAAAAGGATGTACTCGCCTATTCACAGCGTATGGTAAGCCGTTCATATGTGTTCTGTCCCAAAGAATGCCCTCAGGAGATTGCTTGTGCTTTCTCCGTTTCATACGATAGTCTGCGTATCACAGATTTATCGAATCGGAAACAGGAGGAGTTCCGCGAACTGAACGAGCTCAGCGAGAAGCGATTGAAGCGTTATCCAGGAATTCTAATAGGGCGCTTGGCTGTCAATCAAGAAATGGCACATCAAGGCATTGGTACAGCCCTTATGAACTTTATCAAGATGTGGCTGGGGCATGGAGGCAAGGCTGGTTGCCGTTTCCTTATCGTTGATGCCCGTAATGCTCCAGATGCGTTAGCCTATTATGAAAAGAACGGCTTTACCTACTTGTTCCCGTCTGAGGAAGTTGAGTCTATAAGCACGCGAAAGGACAAGGCCATTGTTCCTCAGACTACCCGTCTAATGTATTTCGACCTGAAGGACTCCAAGGAATAAATATCGGAAAAGGTTTGGTTATTCCACTTTTTGTTTGTACTTTTGCCCCGACAACGAGCCATTCTTGCGTCCCGTTGGTAGCAAGCGAGCAGAGCTCGAGCGGAAACAGACTGATGGCTCTGAGTCGGGAGTTCTTGCGTCCCTTTGGTAGCAAGCGGCAGAGCCGATGACTTTGATAAGCAAATCATGGCAGAATGAGGAAATGATCCACGAGCCTTGCTCGCTTATACCTTTAGGTGTAAGAACCGTTGCCAGTTCGTCGCTCGGCTTTGCCGCTTGCCTAAGCAAGAACCCAGATTTTTCTCAATCCTCCGAACTGCCTTTATTTACAAAAGGTTTGCGATTTTATCCAAAATTACAAAATAATGCTGACATACAAAAGCATTTTTGGAGAATTAACGCAGTTCACCCCATAAATAAAGGCATTTCAAGAATAAAAGATCAGAGGGATTGTGGCTGCCTTTTAGTATGATGCCGTGCAGGGGATGCCGGCGGCGATGACGCGGTCGCGGATCTGGTCGAGTTGCTCATGGGTGGCCTTGAGCAGTCCT
>ODAI014754883.1_pt1 | contig 10629 bp, 8 predicted proteins | sample 1539321 | NCBI WGS metagenome assembly ODAI01 (sample SAMN02144231, study PRJEB22623) | gut metagenome | biome: sheep rumen | host: Ovis aries | place: New Zealand | reverse complement strand
TTCTCAAACACCCAGCCTTCCGGCTTCGTGGGCTTTCCCCCCTCGGTGAAAACAGAGGAAAGGGCACCCTCGGCACCGGCGACATAGGGACAGGAGAGCGTCAGGATCAGGCAGAGCGCCATCAGCGCCACGATGATCCAGCGGATAAGCGAACGATTCATGGGGAAATCCTCCAGTGCATTGATCAGACCGGCCTGAAACCGGGGAATGGAACAACTAGACAGTATACCACCGGGGTACATATTTGTACAGAAAAAAGGTTCCCGGGCAAGGCCGCGGAGATCCTGTTATTTTGGCGGAAAATGTGGTAAAATCCAGGACAGAATGGAAAAAACGGTAGCGGAGTGGATACAGTGGGCAAAACAAGGGAACGGATCCGGGAAAGCAACCTGCGGTACAGGCAGTCGCTGGGGCAGAACTTTATCTATGACGATGAGCTGCTTGCCGCGCTGACCCGGGCCGCGGAGGTTGCGGACACGGAGGATATCCTGGAAATCGGGCCGGGCTGCGGAAGCCTGACGAAGCATCTGTGCCGCGCGGCGCACCGGGTGGTCAGCGTGGAGCTGGACGAGCGGCTGATTCCGCTGCTGAAGGGATTCCTGGCGGAAGAGAAGAACTGGGACGTGGTGCAGGGCGACGTGATGGAGCTGGACCTGGGAAAGGTGACGGAGGGACTGCGGAAGCCCTTTGCCGTGGTGGCCAACATTCCGTATTACATCACCACCCCGCTGATCCAGCGCCTGCTGACCTGCGGACTGCCCATCAGCCGGCTGGCGCTGATGGTGCAGAAGGAAGTGGCGGACAAGATTACGGCTTCCCCCGGAGGGGAGGGCTGGGGCCCCCTTTCCGTGAGATGCCAGTATATGTGCGATCCGCGGCGGGAAATGGAGGTGCCGGCGGCATGCTTTACCCCGCCGCCCAAGGTGGACAGCACCTTTGTGGTGATGCCCCTGCGGGCGGAGCCGGCGGTGAAGGTAAAGGACGAAAACCTGTTTTTCAGGACGGTCGGCGCTGCTTTTGCCCTGCGCCGGAAAACGCTGCTGAACGGACTGTGCGCGGCTTTCCACGCCGGGCGGGAAGAGGCCGCCGGATGGATCGAGGCGGCAGGCCTGGATCCCATGGTGCGGGGGGAGAAGCTGGGCCTGGCGGAGCTGGCGGCGCTGGCGGACGCGGTGAAGCTTCAGGACAGGCCGTAAGGAATGACAGACGGATTGCGGGGGTGACGGGATGAGTATCGCGCGGTTTGGCAGGGTTTCCCCGAAGCAGTGGGAAGAAGCCATGGGGGAGCGGATCCGGGAGGCGGTGCCCCTGGAGGAGATTCCGCTGCCGCGGCGGGCAACGCCCGGAAGCGCGGGGTATGATTTTACCGCGCCGGCGGAAACGGTGATTCCCCCGGGGGAGAGCGCGCTGATTCCCACGGGAATCCGGGCGGAAATGGAGCCGGGATGGGTCCTGGTGCTTTTTCCCCGCAGCTCCCTGGGATTCAAAACCGGGATGAGGCTGAGCAATACGGCAGGCATTATCGACAGCGACTACGCTTTCGCGAAGAACGAAGGACATATCATGGTGAAGCTCCGGAACCCTTCCGGCACGCCGGTTACCATCGGCCGGGGAGAGCGGTTCTGCCAGGGAATCTTCCTTCCCTACGGAACGGCGGAGGAAACGGAGGAGCCTGAAATGAAAACAAGGTCCGGCGGATTCGGATCCACCGGCAGATAAAGGGAGAAGAACAGCAATGGAAATCATTCGGGCAGGAGAACAGGACCTGGAGGAGTTGCTGAGTTTTTACCGGCGGATGGCAGACTCAATGGAGGAAACCGGCATCCGCCACTGGCACTGGGGGGAATATCCCCGGGAGGAGCTGATCCGGGAGGATGTGCGCAGCGGGAATATGTACATCCTGCGCACGGACGGAAGCATCACGGCGGCGGTCAGCATCCTCTTCGGACAGGAGAAGGAATATGAGGGCCTGCCCTGGACCGGCGGCTCCCATCCGGGTTCCTTCCGCCGGCTGGCGGTGCATCCGTCCATGCAGCGGGCCGGAATGGGCGGCCTGGTGCTGGATGACGTGCAGCAGCTGCTGCGGCAGAACGGATGCGACTGCGTGCGCTGCGATACGGCGGAGGGCAACCTGCCGGCAGTCCGGTTCTACGAACGGATGGGATTCCGCCGCTGCGGCCGGCTGCGCTGGGAAGGAAGCAAAGGAGACAATATTACCTTTGACAAGGCGCTGAAGCGGGAAACGTGCCTCTGGCCGATCCGGATGGTGCCGGCGTTCCGCAGGGGGGAGGAGACCCCCTGGGGCGGGGAACGGCTGAAGAAGCTCTACGGCAAGGACAGCGGGGACCCGCGGACCGGGGAATGCCTGGAGGTCAGCTGCATTCCGGGAAAGGAAAGCACGGATCCCCAGGGACGGAAGCTGACGGACCTGATCCGGGAATTCGGGGAAAAGCTGGTGGGAAAATATGCGGACCGGGCTTTCCCGCTGCTGCTTAAACTGATTGACGCCCGGGACCAGCTGAGCGTGCAGGTGCACCCCGGGGATGAATACGCCGCGGCCAACGAGCAGGGGAAGCTGGGGAAAAGCGAAGCCTGGCTGATCCTGGACGCGCCGGAGGGCAGCGAACTGGTGTACGGCATCCGGCCGGGCACCACCCTGCGCCAGCTGAGGGAAGCCTGCGAGGAGGGAAGCGCGGTGGAACCGCTGCTGCGGAAGGTGCGCGTTTCGCCCGGGGATGTGTGCTATATTCCGGCCGGCTGCATTCACGCCATCGGCGCCGGAATCATGGTTTATGAAATCCAGCAGTCCTCCGACATTACCTACCGGTTCTACGACTGGGACCGGAAGGACGCCCAGGGACGGGGACGGGAGCTGCACCTGAAGAAGGCGCTGGACGTGGCGAACCTGAACAGCGCGCCGCGGCCGGTGCATGTTTCGGAGGCCTACGGGGTGCGGAGGATCCTGAACGAGGATCCCTTCACGGTGGACGTGATCCGCTGCGGCGGGGTGGAATTCCTGCCGGAGATCGGGGAGTTCGGAATACTGACCTGCCTGGAGGGAGAGCTTGCGCTGAGATGGGACAGCGGACAGATGGAGCTGAAGAAAGGAGAAACCTGCTTCCTGCCGAAGAGCGCGCCGAAAATGCACCTGCGGGGTGAAGGCTTCGCGGTGCTTTCGATGCCTCGGGAGTAAGCGGGCCACGGAGAACAATCATCATGAAGCATCAGGTGAACGGGAATACGGAGGGAATCCGGGAGGGCATGCTCGCGCGGCTGGACAGCCTGTACAGCTATGAATCGGAGGAGGACGCCTTCCTGCCGCGGGAGCTGATGAAGCTACTGGCGGAGTGTTCCTGCGCGCTGAACCGGGAGATTGCGGTATACCTGACCCGGGACGGGGAAATTGTGAATGTCGCGGTGGGAACGGACTGCGACGTGGAGCTGACGGACTACCGGCTGCGGCGGAACACGGAGCGGCTGAGCAGGGTGCGGTGCGTCCATACCCATCCGGACGGGGACGGCCGGCTGAGCGATGTGGACCTGAGCGCCCTGAAGATTTTCCGGTATGACGCCATGACGGCGGTGGGCGTGAAAGACGGGGAGCCCACCTTTGTGCAGACGGCTTTCCTGGGCGAAAGGGAGGAGCTGATTCTCCCGGAGCCCGTGCGCTGGTACAGGGTGCCGGACGCGGAGTGGATAAGCCAGATTGAGCTGAGCGACAGCCTGGTGGGACGGGAAGAGGCGCAGCAGCTGGCCGGGGAAAAGGAAAAAGCGGTGCTGATGGGCATCGAAAGCGAGGAGTCCCTGCAGGAGCTGAGGCGGCTGGCCGAAACCGCGGGGGCGGAGGTGACCGGCATCTTCCTGCAGAAACGCAGCAAGCCGGACAGCGCCCTGTATATCGGCCGGGGACGGGCGGAGGAGCTTGCCCGGGACTGCCAGGCGCTGGAAGCGGACGTGTGCATTTTTGACGAAGAGCTGACGGGCATGCAGGCCCGGAACCTGGAGGAGATCCTGCGGATCAAGGTTATCGACCGGACCACGCTGATCCTGGATATTTTCGCCCAGCGGGCGGCCAGCGCGGAGGGAAAGCTCCAGGTTGAGCTGGCCCAGCTGCAGTACCGGTCGGCAAGGCTGATCGGCATGGGTACGGTGCTGAGCCGGCTGGCCGGCGGCATCGGAACCCGGGGACCCGGGGAAAGCCGGCTGGAAATGAGCCGGCGGAGAATCCGGGAACGGATGACGGAGCTGAGCCGGCGGCTGGAAGAGCTGGAAAAGCAGCGCTCCATCCGGCGGAAGAGCCGGGAGCGGAACGAGGTGCCGACGGTGGCGCTGGTGGGATACACCAACGCGGGGAAGTCCACGCTGCTCAACGCGCTGACGGGGTCGGACGTGTATGTGCAGGACCAGCTGTTCGCGACGCTGGACGCGGTTTCCAGGCGGATGGAAACGGCGGAAAAGACGCCGTATCTGCTGACGGACACGGTTGGATTTATCCGGAAGCTGCCCCACGCGCTGGTGAGCGCCTTCCGGTCCACGCTGGAGGAGGCGGCGCTGGCCGATGTGCTGGTGATCGTTTCCGACGGGTCGAGCCCGGATATGGCAGCCCAGCACGACACGGTGGAGCAGGTGCTGGAGGAGCTGGGAGCCACGGAGCAGAAGCGCATTGAAGTGATCAACAAATGCGACGCGGCGGATCCCATGCCGGCCTTCCCGGGGGCCATCCTGATCTCCGCGAAAACCGGGGAGGGACTGGATGAGCTGAAGCACGCCATCGCCGCGGCGCTGCAGGAGACCTACGCCCCGACGGCCTTCCTGGTGCCCTTCAGCCGCTACGGGATCCTTTCAGAGATCCACGGGCTGGGACGGGTGATCAACGAGGAGCACACGGAAACGGGCACGAAGATTACGGCTATGGTATCCCGGGAGGATACGGAACGGATGATCCGGAAATACGGAAACGGAATCCTGGCGGAGGTTCCCGGAAAAAAAGACTGATTTCGCGGAAAAGCTTGTCAGGAAGCGGACGGATGCGCTATAATACAGGGAAGGAAAAAGCAGACAGACAGGGGGGGATGGTGTGGAAGATCAGTTCAACACCATGAAGCACAATCCGATTGTCGGAACGGGAAACGAAGCGCAGGATATCCTGATGTTCGTTTACGAAGCGCTGAAGGTGAAGGGGTATGATCCGGTGGACCAGCTGGTTGGCTACATCATCACCGGCGATCCCACCTACATCACCAGCTATAATTCCGCCCGGAGCCTGATCGGCCGGGTCGAACGGGACACCCTGCTGGAAGAGCTGGTTCGCTATTACCTGGAGATGCATTGAACATACGACGGCGCCGGAAAACGGTGCCGTTTACTTTTTTTTCGGAAGGAAAAGGCCTTCTTACCCGTTGAATCAGCGAAGGATGAACAGAAAAACCCTCATAAGGGAGAACAGGAGAGAACGTATGAAGAAAAAATGGATCATTGCGATCCTGACAGCCGCGTTGTGCCTGCTGGCTGCCGCGCCCGCAATGGCGGCGGATGTTTTCCAGTTCACGGAGCGGAATATCAGGGTTTTTGCCGGGGAGACGGTTACGCCGGAGCTTCAGCGGGACGGGAAGTACGCGGAGGGCGAGGTGACCTTCACCCTGCGGAACGAGCGGGCGGTTATCGATGAGAACGGAACGGTGACCGGCGTTACCCCGGGAGACGTATACCTGGACGCCCAGCTGAAGAAGGACGGAAAGGCGGTCAAAAACGCCAGGGTGACCATTACCGTGGTGCGCAAGGTGACGGGGGTTTCCCTGAACACGGAGAAGCTGCAGGTATACGCACCGGATGACGCGTCCATCCTTCCCCTGCTGGCTCCCCGGACGGAGGAGCAGGGCCCGCTGACCTCCCGGATCCTGGTGATGCCGGCGGGCAAGGGCATCTGGCCCCGGTATACGGTGGAACCCTCGGATGTGTCCCAGCGGGACCAGAAGGTAACCTGGGAGATCAGCGATACAAATATCCTGCGGCTGCAGGGGGGACAGCTGTACGCCGTCCGGAAAGGCGAATGCGACCTGATTATCCGCAGCAACCAGAATCCGGAGGCCTTTGAGCAGCTGCACGTGCTGGTTACCCAGCCGGTGAAGGGCATCCAGGTGACCGCGGAATCGAAGTACGTGGCAGCGGGAAAAACCCTGCAGCTGACCGCCGCGGTGACGCCGGAGGACGCTACCATCCAGAGCGTGGAATGGACCTCCAAGTCCCCGAAGAACGCGGAGGTGGACCAGAACGGCGTGGTAACCGGCATTGCCAGGGGAAGCGCGACCATTGAGGCAAAGAGCAAGGACGGAACGAACCGGGTCGGTTACTTTACGGTAAATATCACCCAGGACGTGACGAGCGTTTCCATCCGGGAGACGGACGTGACCGTGGCCACCGGCCGGAGAGCGGCCCAGCTGCACACGGAAGTGCTGCCCCAGAACGCCAGCAACAAAAAGCTGGTCTGGTCCTCCTCGGATGAAAGCATTGCCATCGTGAAGAACGGCATCATCTACGGACAGAAGGCCGGGGAATGCATTGTGACGGCGAGCAGCGAATCCAATCCGGAAGTCGCCGCAACCATTCCGGTGAAGGTGATCCAGCTGGTGACGGACATCCAGTACCTGACCCAGGCCGGCGAGAAAATCTACATCGGGGACCAGCTGCAGCTGGAATGGCAGGTGCTGCCGGAGGACGCCTCCATCAAGGACGTGACCTTCCGGAGCCGGGCGCCGAAGATCGCCGCGGTGGACGCGAACGGCATTGTGACGGGCCTGAACAAGGGCGTCGCGGATATCGAAGCCAAAGCTACGGACGGAAGCGGACGCTACCGGGTATACCGGGTGACGGTGCTCAAGGCGGTGGAGGGAATTGATCCCCTGCCTGCGCAGTACTACGCGCCGGTGGGCCGGGGCATCAATATCAAGGCCAACGTTTATCCCCGGGACGCGTCCAACCTGAGGATCCTCTGGAGCAGCAGCGACGAGTCCATCGCGACAGTGCGCCCCAACGGCACCAGCTACGGCAAGATTACCGGACACCGGCGGGGCTGGGTGACCATTACGGCCACCACGGAGGACGGCGGATTCTCCACCTCGACCAATGTGCTGGTGGACTATTTTGACACGCTGATTACCTGCAACAGCGCCCGGATTGACGACAATAACAAGATCCGGCTGGTGCTGTGGAACATGAGCCGGGACTACACCGTGTCCCGGATCACGATGCGGATCGAATGCTTCGACACCCAGGGCGAACCCATGGTCTGCAACACGGACGGGGAAAGCACCTATTTCGACGCCAGCTACGGATTTGCCCTGGAGCCCGGAGCCCCCACGGAGCACGGGCGGTTCACCTTCCATAACTACAAGGAGAACGGCATGCTGGGATACGTGGTCATTTCCGTGACGGGATATGACTTTGACAACGGACAGCGCTGGAACATTCCGGAAAGCGTCCAGCTGGATCACAAATATCGGTCCGAGAATTCCAGCCACTGGGGAGACCCGATCCTGAAGGAGCCGGGGGAAGAAAATGGCTGACCTGATTGTAATCGGCGCGGGACACGCGGGATGCGAGGCCGCCCTGGCCGCCGCACGGATGGGCATAGACACGCTGCTGCTGACCCTGAACATGGACGGCGTGGCGCTGATGGCCTGCAACCCGGTGATCGGAGGATCCGCCAAGGGCCACCTGGTGCGCGAGGTGGACGCCCTGGGCGGTGAGATGGGACTGGCCATCGACGATACCTTTCTCCAGAGCCGGATGCTGAACATGGGAAAGGGACCGGCGGTGCATTCCCTGCGGGCCCAGGCGGACAAGCAGGCTTACCAGAACAGGATGCGGAAGGCGCTGATGACCTGCCCGAACCTGACGGTGCGCCAGGGGGAGGCCGCCTCCATTGAAACGGAAAACAACAAAGTGACCGCTGTGACCACCGTGACCGGCGCCCGGATTCCCTGCCGCGCCGCGGTGGTCTGCACCGGTGTGTACCTGAAGGGGAGCATCATTATCGGGGAACACCGGCAGGACGGGGGACCCCAGGGGCTGATGAACGCGGGAGCGCTTTCAGGCAGCCTCGCGGAGCTTGGGTTTGCCCTGCGGAGATTCAAAACGGGAACGCCGGCCCGGGTGGACGTGCGCTCCGTCGATTTTGACGAGATGCAGGAGCAGAAGGGGGACGAACCGGTGGTTCCCTTCTCCTTCCTGACGGACCGGAAGCTGGAAAACACCTACAGCTGTTACCTGACATGGACCACGCCGGAAACCCACCGGATCATCCTGGACAACCTGGACAGGGCGCCCCTCTACAGCGGGAAGATTCACGGCATCGGCCCCAGGTACTGCCCCAGCATCGAGGACAAGGTTGTGCGCTTCGCGGACAAGGACCGGCACCAGATTTTCCTTGAGCCGGAGGGAAAGGAAAGCCGGGAATGGTATGTGCAGGGAATGTCCACCTCCATGCCCGAGGACGTGCAGTGGGCCATGTACCGGACGATTCCCGGGCTGCGCCGGTGCGAGTTTACCCGGCTGGGATACGCCATCGAATATGACTGCATCGACAGCCTGGAGCTGCGGCCGACGCTGGAGAGCCTGCGGATCGGCGGGCTGTTTTTCGCCGGACAGATCAACGGTACCAGCGGATATGAGGAAGCGGCGGCGCAGGGCCTCCTGGCCGGCATGAACGCCGCCCTGCGGATCCAGGGGAGGGAGCAGGTGCTGCTGACCCGGGATATGGCCTATATCGGGGTGCTGACAGACGACCTGACCACCAAGGGGACGGACGAGCCCTACCGGATGATGACCTCCAGGGCGGAGCACCGGCTGTACCTGCGGCAGGACAACGCGGACCTGCGGCTGACGGAGATCGGCTTCCGGGCCGGGCTGGCCACGGAGGAACGGGTGGAACGGACCCGGAAGAAACGGGAGGAATCGGAGAGGCTGGAGCGGGAGCTGCGGACCACCCGGTTTGCCCCGGGAGAAAAGTTGAACAGCCTGCTGCGGGAGAAGGGACAGCCGGAAACGGCGGGATCCCTGACGGCAGAGGAGCTGCTGCGGCGGCCCCAGATAGCCTTTGCGGACCTTCGGACGCTGCATCCGGAATGGCAGGAGATTTCCCCGGCGGCGGCGGAGCAGACGGAAATCGCCGTAAAGTACGCGGGGTACCTGGAAAAGCAGGCGCGGATGATTGAGCAGGCGCGGAGGGCGGAGGAGACCCGGCTTCCGGAGGATATTCCCTACGAACAGATTGAGCACCTTCGGCTGGAGGCCCGGCAGAAGCTGGCCCGGCAGAAGCCCGTGTCCCTGGGGGCGGCGGGACGCATTCCCGGGGTCAATCCCGCGGATGTGGCGGTGCTGACGGTGTGGCTTGAAAAACAGAAACAGGAAAAGGCGCAGTAAAAAACCTGCGCCTTTTTCTGACGCAGGTTTTCATGCTTCGGACGGGGAGGGAGGCTTACGCCTCCGAATCCTCGTCCCTCGTCTGCTTGATGGAGCTGACGGTGCCGGCGGCGCTGGAGAAAATGCAGATCAGCACCGCAAAGACGGCGACAAACAGAACCACGGCAAGGGCGATGATGACTCCGGTATCCATAAATCAGGCTCCTTTCACAGAAAAATCATGCAATCCTTCGGACTGCCGGCCTCACGAATCATAGCTGCGGCGCGGCAGTTCAATGCCGAATTCCGCGGCGGTGCTTTCCAGGATATCCAGGGCGCGCTCGATCTGCTCCGGCTTGTGCTCGCTGATGACGCAGAAGCGGAGACGGGCCTTGCCCTTGGGAACGGCGGGGGACATGGCCGGGGGCACGCTGACGCCCCGCTTTTTCAGCTCGTTGGAGAGAAGCCAGGCATCCTCATCCTTGCCGACCAGCACGGGCAGCACGGCGGTTTCGCCCGCCAGGCAGATGTCCAGGTGGCGGCGCTTTGCGCTCTCCGTGAAGGAGCGGATGGCGGTGCGCAGGTGCTCCATGATTTCGGGGTGGCTGCGCAGGGTGCGGATGGCGGCCAGGGAGCCGGCGGCCAGGGCCGGGGAGATACCCACGGAGAAGACAAAGCCGGGCAGGTTGTAGCGCAGGTAATCGATCAGGCACTTTTTGCCGGCCAGGTAGCCGCCGCAGGTTCCAAGTCCCTTGGACAGGGTTCCGTACTTGATATCAATATCGTTTCCGTCGAGGTGGAAATACTCATCCACGCCGCCGCCGTGCTCGCCGATGACGCAGGCGCTGTGGGCCTCATCCACCATGAGGAAGCAGCCGTATTCCTTCTTGACACGGACAAAGTCGGGAACGGGGGCGATATCGCCGTCCATGCTGTAAGCGCCTTCGATGACGATGAGCACCTTCTCATAATAGGCCCGCTGGCTTTTCAGGATGGTTTCCAGGGCCGCCACATCGCTGTGGGGGAAGGGACGGGAGGTGGCATCGGAAAGCTTGCAGCCCTGCTCGATGGAATTGTGGGCGAGGGCATCGTAGAGGATCAGGTCGTTCTGCCCGCAGAAGTTGCCCACGAAGGTGACGTTGGTGGAGTGACCGCCGACGCAGACGATGGCGTCCTCGGTATGCTTCCAGTCCGCCAGCTCCTTTTCCAGCTCCTTATGGATCAGCTTTT
>ODAI013216224.1_pt1 | contig 10630 bp, 8 predicted proteins | sample 1539321 | NCBI WGS metagenome assembly ODAI01 (sample SAMN02144231, study PRJEB22623) | gut metagenome | biome: sheep rumen | host: Ovis aries | place: New Zealand | reverse complement strand
TTGAAGGTGACTTCTGCGGTCTTGGGCTGGATTGTCAGCCCGTCCACACGCTGCAAGGCGGCAATGGCCTCCTGCGTCTGTGCCGTGACTGTCAGGGTCTTCGGGTCGATGGCTATGCCCTCGATGTCGCTCAACTTCGCCAGCACGTCGGAGTTTTCGGCCTTGAAGGTGACTTCTGCGGTCTTGGGCTGGATTGTCAGCCCGTCCACACGCTGCAAGGCGGCAATGGCCTCCTGCGTCTGTGCCGTGACTGTCAGGGTCTTCGGGTCGATGGCTATGTCCTCGATGTCGCGCAACTTTGCCAGCACGTCGGAGTCGTCGGCCTTGAAGGTGACGGTAATGTCTTCGGGATTGGTGATGTCGGTGTTTCCCTGCTGCTCAATGTTGAGCTTGAATGTAGCTTGCAAGCCGTCTTGCCATTTGCCCTTGAGCGCGTCAATCTGGTATTGCGTTTGCTCAATCTGCTGTTGGTAGTTTTTCCACTGTGTTGCGTCGAGAGCCTTCGACTGCTCCGTCTGCAAGGTTTTCAACTGTTCGTTGAGCTGGGGCAGCGAGCCGACGGGGTACTGCACCTGCCTGGCTTCGTCGGCGAACTTTTTCAGTTCGGCGTTGCGGTCTTGCAGAGTCTTGATTTCGCCCTGTATCTTCGTCATGCGCTCCGTCAGCCCTGCCTTCTGCGCATCGTCGGCAGTCTTGGCGGCGGTGGCCAGGTCTTGGTACTGCTTCACCAGCTCGGCGATGCGGGCTGCATTCTGCTGTTCTTCGGTCTTGGGAGTGGTGGTGGTGCGTGTGGTGGTGGTCTTGCCTCCCTTGTTGCCGCCTTTATTACCGCCAGTCGGGTCAATATTGATTTCCCCTGACTTCTTGTTGACGTTGCTGAATACCTGCTCGGCCTTTCTCTGGTATTCCTCCAGTTGCGACTCAGCGGCCTTTACTCTGTTACGGATTGCACGGTCGTCAATGCCGAACTTGTTGCGTCCCCATTCCACTTCGGCTTTCACATCGTCGCTTCTGTTTCCTCTTCTCCATGCGTCAAGGTTTTCGAGATACTTCTTCCGAGGGTTGATGTATGCCTCGAATGCGCCAACCTGTCTGTCGTATGTATTGCGGGCGTTGCCTTGCCCGTTGCCAAGCATGCCTATCATTCGGTTCACCTTGTCGCTGCCTCCCATCTGCTTGAGGTAGTCGTTGGCACTCATTCCCGTAAGGAATTGCTTGATGGTGGCCAGCTTCTCTATCACACTGGCCAGCGCACTGACAAGACTGGATTTGATACCCGTCGCCATCTGGTCCCATCCGTCGTACTCGAAGCAGTCGCGGATGGCACCGTTCAGTTTTACGTTGGCATTATACAGGTCATTATAGGCATCACCCACTTCACCCGTCTGTCGTTTGGTTTCTTCAAGATTGGTGTTGAGCGTGGCGATGGCTTCGCCAAGTTTCGTTCCGGCCATAGCACCCTGGCGACCGAACACCTGCTGCATCACCTCTCCAGCGGCCTGGCTGTTGCTGTTCACGCCTTGTATCTGAGTGGCCACCTGTTTCAGCGCGTCGAAGATAGTCATCGAGCCGTCGCTCAACTGCTGCGACATCTTCTGTCCGTCTATTCCCAACTGAGCCAGTGCGTCACTCGTAGCCTTGGTCATCAGACGGATATTCTTGATACCCATCACGATGGCGTTCATGTTCTGGTCGGTAAAGATACCGCCTTCAGAGTTTTGGATGACGGCCACCAACTGCGAGGCGGTGACGCCAGCATCTCTGAAAGCAGGAGCATACTGCTGAATCATCGACAGCAACTTCGGTCCGTCTCCCTGAATCATGCCTTGCATACCGTCGCGGATGAGCGACATGGACTGCTCGCCAGTCTGTCCGAACTGGGTCATCAGCGTGTTGGCGGCGTTGATAGCCTCGCGGAAGTCCACGCCGTATGTGTCAGTCAGTGCCCGTGCCTGATCGGTCATGCGGTCGCTGTCGGGTCCCTTCAGTCCGGTTGTTACGGTGGTTATCTGGTCCTGCTTGGCCAGTTCCGCATTATACTTCGCCCATTCTTGCGTGGCCTTACCAACGATGGCACCGGTTGCACCGATACCAGCCGACATGAGGGCCGTCTTCGATGTCAGCAGTTCGGTGATGTTGGCGTTCAGCCCCATCTTCTGCCCGATGCCGTCGAGGATGCTTCCGAACTGCCCGAACTTCGAGCCGCTGAGTTCCTGCTGTACGTCAGCAAGGTCTTTCTTCGCGTCCATGATGCGGGTCTTCAACTTGTCGAGACTGGCCGCAAGGTTCTTGCCGAATTGGTTGTTCTTCTCCTCGTCGGTCATGTTCTTATACATCACGCGGAGATTGACGAACGCATCCGACAGCTCGCTAATCTTGCCGCGAGCCGTCGAGCTGGTGGTCTGCATGTTGCCGAGAGCCTTGGCGAACTCCTTGGCGTCGCGGTTGGCGTAGCCCATTTCGAGCCCCGTCTTGCGGCAGTGCTCGGAGTATGCCATTAGTTCCTGGCCGGCGCGCTTGATCTTGCTGTCGAACTCGCCAGATTCGAGCTTTAGTCTGGATATGATGTCTGCCATATACTTTTTGTTTTTAGGGCTGCGACAGAGTCGCAGCATACTATACTAATTGCCAAATTCTTTCTTTATCATGTCGTCTATCAGTTTGTCGAGTTCTGCGGCTGCCTGCTGCAAGGCGCGGTGACTGCTGGAACTGAAAAAGTTGCGTGGAGCTATGCTGCCACGGTTGCCGGTGTTCGGGTGCTTGTTCCACTTCGGTACCGACGGCCAATCGTCACGCTTGGGGTTGGTGGCGAAGTTCTCAATGTTTCGCCCTGCTGTGCCCTGGTTTAGGAAGCGAAGTATAAATGCACGGGATTCGCCTTGATAGCTCATCATGCGCTGTGTGTCCTGCGACCTACGGCGGCGGTTGCCTCCGCGTCCTGTGTTGCCCTTGCGGGGTGGCTCGTAGCTGCCTGCTGCTCCTGCCCTACGTTTGTTCAACAGAGAGACGGAACCACCGAGGATGCGGCGATATACGGCTGTCTTCACGGCCTTGCGAGCCTGGCGCGGGTCTCCGTGCTTGAACTGAATGCTGTCCATGACGGTCTTTCGTGCCTGCATCAGTACTTTGCGGATGACTTTCTGCAACCGCTTTTCCATGTCGGGGTTGCTGGAGAGCATCTGCTCCAGCTCCTTGCGCTGCTTGACGAGTCCGTCAACTTGGAATTGTCCGCTTATGTCCGGCATAGTTACACATTAACGCCCGATTAGTGGGCTGTTCACTAATCGGGCTTAATGGGGTTAGGGGTTTACCTGTTCGGATTCCGCTGCGGCGCGGGCGTTCTCCTCTTGCATCATTCTGCGCAATTTCTCTATGTCCTTCCGTGTAGGCATGTCGCCATTGCTGGCAGGTTCCTCTATGTTGTCACCTATGTTGTCCCATGGGAAAAGAATGAGGTCGGTTGGATTGTGGATGCCCGCTTTCTTTAGATCGAAATATGGCATGGCCTGCAGGATGGTGATGGCGTGCCAGCGTGTTGCACTCCAGAGGTCACGACGGCGTCGCCTGTAGCCCCTGATGACGGAGCGAACCTCCCACCACTGCATGTCATAGAGGAATTCGCGGCGGTCGCGCCCAATCTCGCCCACGACGATGGTGTAGCAGTCGTGGGCGGTCAGGCGTTTTTTTGGTCTTCGCCAGTCTTGTCTTCGTCGCCCTGTTGAGCTTCTGCCTGCTCGGCTTCGGCTACGACTTGGGGAATGTCCATATATTCCGAGACGAGTTCCATGACGGTGGCGTAGGCGTTCATGATGTCCTTGGCAGTCGAGAATTTGTCGGCGTTGATGATGCTGTCGGCTGATATGTCGGCATTCTCGTCGGCTGCAAAGATGGCCGCAATGACGATGGCGATGCGCTGCTTCATCTGGCTGAAGTCGAAGGTGAAGAACGAGCCTCCGGCGATGCTCTCACTTCCTATCATGGCCTTCATGTTGAACACGACAGGATAGGTCTTGCCATTGATGGTTACTTTTTTCTGTTTCATAGTTGCTTGGTGTTTTTAGATGTTGTTAATCTTTTTCTAATGGGCCTGTACCTGTGAATTGTGCGGAATATGTCGACAAATCTCCATTTTGAGCATTTAGCTGAATGTCATTAAGGATGGCATATCCTGTCATGTCGACGTTGCTTTCAATTGCTTCACGATTCTGATTCCCACCCGTTCTGCTGAACGAAAGCCTATACAGATTACCCACGATGAGATCGTCGGCTGTGAAACCAGATTCGTCGTTAACTACAAGTGCATCGACACGTATGTCAAAGTTGATTCCGACGGGAACCTGGCTGATGAAGCCGTTCTCGGTGTCCTTGGTAGTATCCTCGACTAACTGCAATGCTAAATGCACAGTACACGCGGTACTTGCCGCTATACATGTTGGACGGGCTAATGAGGGTACCTCATTAAGTAGTATGCGAAGATTTTGTCCTTTAATGGTTGTCATTTTTCTTGTACTATTAAATGAAGCTCCGTCCGCCATTTCGGGTCGGGCGGAGCATGAATTAACATTGAGGTATTCTGAGAGATGCGTGTGACAGCCTTATAAGAGGGCTCCCGTGCCTTGGAACTGAACGCTGATGGTTGAGTTTTGGCGGTTCTGTGCAGATATAGAAATGTCCGAGATATAGGCCTGGCCCGACCTGTTGATGGCGGAGTTCAGCGGGGTGCGGTTGTTGGTGCCTTCGGTCTGTACGAAGGCCAGTGTGACCTTGGTCATGTTGATCATCAGCGAGAGTAGGTCTGTAGGCAGTTCGCCGTTAGAACCGTTGTCTTCGAGCGTGACGAGCGATTCAGCCTGAGCGTCCCATGAGAGGCCGGTGACTTCCTGCTCCTGCCAGTCGCCTGTAGAATCTTTCGTTGAACTGTCCTCCAGCTGTGCAGAAATGTGGAATTGGCACGATGTGGCCATTGCGATGCACTTGCCTCCTACCATGACGCGGAGGTTTTGTCCTTTGATTGTTGCCATAACTTTATTCGAATAATGGGTTTGTGATTTCGCAAATGTAAGTGATTGTAGAGTGGTAGCAAGGCTTCATCCAGTCCCATGCGGTGCCGCTGGTATGCGGTTGCTGAAGCAGGTAGGGTACGTCCTCTCCGTCGCTATCCATCGTGGCGATGTGGCGGGCCACTGCCCGGCGTGCCATGAGAATGAGCTGCTTGACTTCGCGGGGACTGTTGCCGTCTATCTCGATGCTGGCCTGTGTCTGGTCGGTTGGCGTGTCCCACTGGCAGTCCTTGGTGTCCGAGATGCCTTGCAGTCCGTCGTCGGTAACGATGACGAATGGCAGTGGGGTGTTGTCAACATCGTCTGGGCCAACCTCAAAGCAGGTCGAGACGATGCGCTCGCCTATGGCCTGCATGAGGTCGGTGTCAGCCCTGAGGGCGTCGTAGAGGATTTCGTCGAGTTGCTTCATTACTGATTGCTTGGGATTTTAGTCTTTGAAAAGAACCAGCGGCGGCACTTGCCTGTTGCTGCTGCATCGGCGGTCGCCGCTGGCTTATCAAGTAACTATGAACCTTGATTCACTGTGAGAGGATTAGCCGCCAATCTCGTTAGAAGATGCGGGCTCCACGAGCTTGATGAGCTTGAAGGCCTGGGGCTTGCCGTTTTTGCCGTTGACCTTGCTGGAAAGCTCAGTGAGCGAGTAGTCGGTGGTCATCGAGATGACAACCGTTGCGCGGTTGAACACCTCGGCACTGGTGGCATCGACGTTGAAGCGGAATTCTCCGTGCTGCTCCTCCGACAGGTAGCCGAAGTGACCGATGGCGATGTAGCGCACGGCCTTCTGACCGTCCATGTCCTTGGTGGCTGCGCCGTTGGCGTCGATACTGTAGTCAACGTAGGGGCTGACCTTGTAGTTGTAGCCTACGCACTTGCCGTTCTCTACCACGGTGCGGTCGCCGTGGGCGTTGGGGATGCGCGGTGTGAAGGCCAGCTCTACCTCGATGGTCTTGTCCATGGCGAGTTCGGGGTCGCCCTCGAAGCCCAGGTCGTACATCTCGGCAATCTCCTTGGCAAGGTTCTTGCCGATGTTCTCGTCCAGTGTGAGCTCCTTGATGTCGGCAGCGGCAATCTTGGCGAACGGACCCTGCAGCTTGGTGTAGGAGCCGTGGGCATAGACGTGCAGCGCACGGAAGATAGCCCAGCCCTTCTGCATCTTGAAGGTAATGAAGCCCATGATGTCGAAGGCTGCGTTGTCGATGGCGCGGTGGCTGACTGCCAGCGAAGCGGCTACGCGGACGGGCGTTGCCTGGATGTTGGCGAAGTCGAGAGCCTGCTCACCAACCTTCTGCACCTCGCCGTTCACTGAGAACTGCACGTCGTTGGTGCTGTAGGGGATGATCTCGGTGCCGGTCACGCCGGTGACGAGACGGAGAGAGTCGGGCAGTTCGATGCCGGGCACCTTGGTGTCGATGATGTCGCGGATGGTGACGGGAATCAGACCGCCTGCATCCAGGTTGGCGTTCTCGTTCTTGTCGGTGCCTTCGGTGACGGCGTTGGCGAGGATGGTGGTGGCGTTCTCGCGCTTGTTCACGCAGTTCTTCAGCAACTCACGCAGCTTGGCACCCTTCTCCTCGTTGGAGCGGATGTTCTTCAGCTCAGCGTCGCTGGCCATTGCCTTGGCGCGAGCGGAAAGTCCTGCACTCTCACGGACGAGGGCATCGTACTTCTGTGCCTCTGCGTCGGTGAACTTGATTTCGCCGTTGTTGGCTTCACGAGACTGACGCTCCATGTTGTCCATCTCGTTCCAGATTGCGAGCTGACGCTCCTGAATCTGTGTCTTAGTCATTTTTTCCATGTCCTAAAAACGTTTTAAGGGGTTATACAATAAAGTTTTCTATTTCGATGTCACGGATGAAGTGGGCACGCTGGCGAAGACGGTGCTGTGTTGCCATGCGCTCACGCTCTTTCTGCTCTTCTTCAGCTTCTCGCTGTTCGCGGGCCTCCTTCTCGGCATTAGTCTCACCGCCGTTGGCTTCACGCTCTGCCTTCTCGCGGGCCTCGCGCTCCTCGTCGGTCTCTTCGTGCTTGTCGTCGTCGTGGTCGTCGTGGTCGTCGTCGCGCTTGTCGTTCTTGTCGCCACACTCGCGCTTCAGTTGTGCCTCAATCGCCTTGTCGATAGCCTCCGATGCCTCACGCAGTCCGACGGTGGTCTGCTCGTAGGCGGGGTGGGTGACGATGGCGACATCATAGAGGCCGGTGATTTTCTTTACGTGGCGCAGCCATACCTCCTTGCCGTCCTCCACGTCGTTGGTGCGCTCGTAGGATACGCCGTTCTCGGTGTCCTCGTAGTCGTCCTCGAAGGCGAAGGACATGCCGGTGATGTCGCCGCGCTTCATCAGTTCCAGCGCATCGTTGGCGTTGTTGGTGTGGGGCAGGTCGCAGCGGCAGTCGATGCCGTCGCCACGGAGTTCAAGAGAGAGGGTGTCCTTGTCGGAGTTGCGGAAACGTCCGAGCACGTCGGGCACCATGTTCGAGTGGTTAAGATTCAGGATCACGTCGGACTTCGCCAGAAGTTCACGGCTGATGCAGCCAGGCTCCAGAATCTCATACACCTTGCGTGTGGAGCTCCAGGGTGTGAGGTTGACCGAGCGCACGCCGAAGACTATCGGACGGCCCTCAATCTCGCGGCTCTCCTGCTGCCCCTCCTGCGGCTCGCGCAGTTGCAGGCCGCAGTCATTGGTTGGGATGAATCTTGTCTGTTTCATATCTTAATCGTTGAGTGACTTCTTCTTACTATTCGTGCGCTTTGTGGCTTTGGGTTTACTCGTCGGAGTGAACGGCACTTCAATTTTGTCGGCCACGGTCACCATCGGGAACTGTGCTGCATGGGGGAAACGCCAGTCCATCCAAGCCGACACGATGCGCTCGCAAATCTGACCGCCCACGCGAATCTCATGCGTCAGGGTTGTGAAATCGTACTCGCCGATGTGGTAGGCTTTTTCGTTGGCCTTCACCCGTGCCACGATGTCGCCACCGATGCGGCGCAGGTACTCGTTGGCCACGTCCCACGCCACGCTGAACATCTCGCGCCAGTCCTCGGTCTTCATGATGGCGATGGAGGCTGGATGGAAGAGACGGCTGTCGAGAGCCTTGTCACACGCCTCGGCCATGTCGGGGTGCTGCTCGCGGATGATGTCGCTCATCAGGTCCAGGTCGGCAGGGTTGCCCCAAGTGGCATACTGCTCACGCATGGTCATCCCCAGGTCGATGGGTTGGGTAGTGATGGCTCCGCGCTCGTCGATGAGCTTGGCGAGTGCCGGCACTTTGTCCATAAAGCTGAGATATTTTCTGTACTGCACAAAGCCGATGTAGCGGGGGAGTTTCTTGCGCTTGCTCACGCTCATCATCTGCCACAGCTCAGAGTAAAAGAGGCTGGGCACGTCGCCCTCGCCTATCTCGCGGCTGTCGATGACCTCGTACACATCGTTCCACACGGCCTGCTCGAAGTCGGTGTGTGCACAGATGAATATCTTGGCATTGTTGTTTTCCACAGGCTCCCACAATGCCTCGTGCTGTTTCAGCCATGCCGACTGCCGCTGCAAGTCGCCCTGGTGCCATGACCCGCCGCCGTAGTGTTCGATGAAGAGCCGGATGTCCACGTGCAAGCCTACCAGACGGGGACGCATACGCAGCACGTCATCCAGCAGACAGGCACCTGTGTCAAACCAGTTGCCGCGCAGGTTGGCATCGGCCTTCAGTCCCCAGCAGCGGTCGGGGTCGAAGTACCGTGCGCCCTCCTTCGTCAGCTTCGGCACGTTCATGTAGCAGAGCATGGGCAGGATGCGGGGTACCTTGAATCGGTTGCCGTTCTGATTGCGCTGCACATAGCCGCAGAACGAGTACTGCTCTTTCCACAGCTCCGTGATGTCGCGCTTCACGAGCGTGTCGCTCTCCACAAGAATAAAGCCGTCGGGCAGCAACTCCCACAACTTCTGCACGGTCACGATGTGCTTGGCACTGCCCCACACCGACGACTTATACACACCCACCTGCGGGTTGCGGTCGGGATAGAGCGACAGGAACTGCTCGAAGTCGATGACCTGCCCCTTCGTGTTGTCTATCACCTTCACGCCCTTCATCTTCAGCCGGAAGGGTCGCGCCTTGATGATGGTGTCCTCCTTGGGGTCGTTGCCGTTCGTACCCGCTGGGATGGTGATGTCTGCCGAATTGTCGAACACCACCACCGGCCACTGGCAACCCTGCTTCCTGATTGACAGGATGCAGCCCTCCGTGAGTTCGGGCGTGTTGAAGTGGATGATGGCTATTGTCTGTTTCATACGCTATTCGGGCGTTTTAATACTTTGGGTTTACTGCGTGGCGCACACGGCGTTCACGCTCTTTTCTCTGCTTTTGGACTTCACGCTCCAGTGCGTCGATTTCCTCTTTTGTCGGGTTGGGTGTCATATCTTTATCTGTTTGGTGAAACTTGGTCTATCTTCTCGGCAAAGAATGACTATATTCTTGTCGGAGAATCCCTATATTCTTGTCAGAGAAACCCTACTAACTTTCCTCGCCCTCCTTGGGAGGTTCTCCCACGGTGTAGTTGCCGGGCTTCAGCTGGGTGCTTGCGTCGCTCTTGGCGATGAGTGCTTTCAGCGTCATCAGGTTGGCACTGGCCATCGGCTCGTCGCCGTTCTCCACGGCTGGCATGTCGAAGTCGCGGCGTGCCTCGTTCACGGTGCAGAGTCCCGACTGCATCTTCAGTTGTGCCACCTTCGCGCGGCGTTCGGGGTCCATCACCATCAGCGGGTCTTCGCAGATGTGGATGTCGCGTGTGCCGTAGTCCTTGAAGCCGATGAGCTTGCGCGCAATCTCCTTCTCGTTGCAGGTCTTCTGCGGCAGGATGGTACGGGTGTGGAACTCCATCGTGGCGTTCTGATAGTCGTTGTAGTGCGAGTTGGTGTCGAGCATCAGCAGCGGACGTGGCACGCCCCAGAAGCGGGCGATGTCGTCGTAGGTCATGGCGGCCTGCTCTATCATCTGCATGTCCTGGGCGGTCATGCTGGTGGGCGTGAACTTGTCGAGCCCTCGCAGACTCACGATGTCCTGCTGATACACCTCATTGTTAATCTCCTTGGCATACTGCTTCGTCTGATCAGGGTCGAAATATCCCTGCGAGATGGGCGAATAACCTGCCTGCGGTGCCTGCTCCGAGATAAAGCCCTTCACGCGACCACCCTTGGCGGCGGTGTCGAGTGCCTGCTTCGAGAGCGTCTTGTTGAGCGTCAGCGTGTCGTAGGCGTACTGAATCGTTGGGATGCCCCAGCCATTCGGATAGCGGAACGTGTTGGGGAAATGCAGCACGTCCTTTGAGGGCACGTTTTCCTTCGTCATGTAGCCGTGGTCGGTCAGATAGACGATGCTGGCGTAGGTGGCGGTGTTGATGTTGTAACCGCAGGTCTTGATGAGCCAGAGAGCCGACGGGAAATCGAACTCGTCGCGCTCGATATAGACGAAGGCGTTGCCCAGCATCAGGCGGTTGATCTCTACCAGCCGCCACATATCGGTGGCGGTCATGAGGGGGTTCGGCTCTTCCTGCACAAGGAGGTTGAGGCGCCGGCCCAGCCCGC
>ODAI011996749.1_pt1 | contig 10630 bp, 11 predicted proteins | sample 1539321 | NCBI WGS metagenome assembly ODAI01 (sample SAMN02144231, study PRJEB22623) | gut metagenome | biome: sheep rumen | host: Ovis aries | place: New Zealand | reverse complement strand
TGGGTGAGGTTCGTTATCTCTCCGTCAAGAAGGCTTATCCCAACGAGGCCGAGGAGCTCTTCGCTGAGGCTCAGAAGATGGCTCAGATCCGCTACAAGACCTACGTCCGCAAGACGCAGGAAGACTGGAGCAATGAGTAAGACTATTATTCAGTAGAAGAAGGTGTCCGGCTCGTCCGGATACCTTCTTTCGTTCTTATAGTCATTTAAGACATGGGCAAGCACGACCAAGATATTGCCTATTTTCTCTCGTTCTGCATTGAGCAGTACAAGATGGCAAAAGGCATTAGTGGTTCGGAATCTGCTGAGATTCTGGCCCGATATGGCGTGCTCGACTATCTGGACGACCACTACGAAGTGCTTCACACACAAAGCTGGCAATGGTTGCTGGAGGACATTGATGAATTCATCAAGCTGAGGAAGGAGGAAAAAGCATGAAAGTATATCACGGAAGTCTGGAGCAGGTCACTCACCCGGAAATGCGCAAGCCCAACCGCACGCTTGACTATGGCAGTGGATTCTATACTACCACATCATTTCAACAGGCTAAGGACTGGGTGCTACGAAAAATGAAGGAGCAAGCGGCACAATCGGGTTTCGTCAATGTCTATGACCTTGACGAGGAGAAAATGAAGAGCATGAACACGCTCTTCTTTCATGAACCAACTGGGGAATGGGTTGATTTCGTTATGCTCAACCGCCGCCAGCGCGGTTTTACCCACGACTATGACGTGGTATATGGCCCCGTGGCCAATGACCGTGTCTATGCAGCCTTTGCTCTCTATGAAGGTAATCTCATTGACAAGCTGACGTTAATATCCGAATTGAAGGCCTACAAACTGGTTGACCAGTATCTTTTTCATACTGAGCGCTCACTCAGCCTATTAACATTCTTAGAAGCAAAGGAGATAGGCCTATGATGAACTTAGACATCACACAAGACAATCTCTACTTGCTGCTGCCGTCGAAGGTCAGCCTGATGGCAGAAATGCTATGCGATGATACAGGCATTAGCATCGTGGAGGCCACCAAGCGCATCTATGCCTCCAAGACCTACAAGCAGTTGGAACACGAGGAAACCAAACTATGGCATCTAGGCCCTGTAGCGCTGTACGAGGAAACCTTTAAATGACTGGCTTCAATTCATATATCGATGGTCTTGACCTTTCGTCATTGACAGATTATTGTGTTAGTCACGGGCGATTGGTACAATATGCTAAGGGCGATTTCTTTATCAAGGCAGGTGAGCATTCTCGATATTTGGGCTTTGTGGAGAAAGGCTTTTTCAAGTATCTTGTGCATAATCCATCTGAACAGAAAGATTATATTTCAGGTTTCGCTTTTGAGTACGAATTCGTTGGCGATTACCCTAATTGTCTTTCTGGCAGGATTTCCGAAGTGACGATTGTGGCAGCGACATCCTGCAAGATATTCCAACTTTCTGGTGAAGAGATGCTCAGGCTTCTTAATTCAGACGGTATGAAAGAAGTCAAACAGACCATATCCGACCATCTCTTCTCCCAAGTCTATGCCCAGTATCTTGACACCTACCGCATTTCTACCAGAGAGCGATATAAAGACTTGCTTCGTCGTTGTCCAAACCTCGTGCAAAGCATCAGCTTAAAAGACATAGCATCCTATCTGAAAGTAACGCCAACAACCATCAGCAATATTCGTAGGGAGGTAACTTTTGACTTGTAAATTCTCAAAACGTTTTGAGAGTTTGCTATCAACATTGCATTTTCGTTTTTATATTTGTATGAGGTTAAGATTATATGATTAACTTTGTACACAAAAAACAAGATGAACATCATTATCATAGGAGCCACCTCAGGAATTGGCAAGGCACTGTTTCTGAACTATGTAAAACGTGATCATAGGATAGGTATAGTAGGTAGACGTACACACCTATTAGAAGAGTTACGTCAGCAATATCCTTTCAACACGAAGGCAGTAACGGCAGACATCACTAAATTAGAAGAATCTGGTTCGGCCATCAACAGCATCCATGAAGCATTTGGACAAATAGACTTGGCCATTGTCTGTGCAGGAACAGGCGAATTCAATCCATCGCTTGACTATTCCATAGAACGTCTTGCAATTGATACTAACGTCATTGGATGGACATTTGTTGTTGATACTCTCTATCGCCTATTTGAGCAACAAGGAAAGGGACATCTTGTCATTGTAACTTCTGTGGGTGGTCTACGCGGAGAACCTATGGCACCAGCCTATAGCGCGACCAAAGCCTACCAAATCAACTACATGGAAGCTTTGCGTAAGAAAGCTTTTAATAGCGATAGTCACATAAAAATAACTGACATTCGTCCTGGTCTCGTTGATACTGCAATGGCGAAAGGAGAAGGTCTTTTTTGGGTGATGTCTGTCGAGAAAGTTGCCGGTCAAATCATTGCTGCCATTCGTAAGAAAAAGTCCAAAGCCTATGTCACCAAGCGTTGGCACATTCTTGCTATTATCAGTAGAAACCTACCTTTTTTGCTGTATAAAAGGATGTAAGCGTAGTTAGATGGTGACTTTGCTCTCATTCCCATGCTGGGAATGTGGTGTTCCCATGCTGGGAACGAGTTATTCCCACTATGGGAATGACACGAAAGTTGCGTTCGGAGCAGTGCTTTATCTGCGACGGACGTTTGGAAGATGATGTGATATGTTGTTGATTGTCGTTTGACGTTTATCGTTTATTGCCCAAGACCTAACATTTCGTTTTGCTAAGTGTTTGATTTATAGGCGCTTGTTGATTAAAGTAGTGCTTCAAGAGGTAACATAAGACCTAACTTAGACCTAACTTAGACCTAACATAGAGGTAACGTTAGGTCTAAGTTAGGTCTAAGTTAGGTCTAAGTTACCTCTATGTTAGGTGTGAAACGCTGATATTTGTACGCTAAACTGCTATAAATGAGAATGTTGTAGAAAATGCATGTTAGGTCTCGCGTAATTTGCAATAAACTGTAGAAACGCAATGAAAACATGCTATTGTGAACGGGGAAAATCTGGAGGGTGCATCGCTGCAGCCCCCAGACGGCCCCGGGTACTATTTACTAACTTTACTAATTAGCTTAATTCAGTCTGTAGACGACGGGATAAGTGCGTCTGCAACGGACGACTTTGCCCTGTTGCTTGCCAGGCGTCCATTTTGGCATTGCCTTGACCACGCGGATTGCCTCGTCGCGCAGGGCTTTCACTCCAGCATTGTGGGCCTCTGCGTCCTTACGCTCCTTTTCAGGCATTGACGCAATAACCTCTATAGGAATAGCTTCGCCAATGCCTGGTGAGGTTGTTATAACTTTAGGGGAAGTCAGACTGCCGTCCCTTTCGACGATAAACTGTACTATCACGCGCCCCTGTACCCCATTCTCTGTGGCTATCTCTGGGTATTTGATGTTTTGCGCTATGAACTTCATCAGTGCTTCATCGCCACCGGGGAACTGGGGCTTCTGGTCACAGTCGTCGTAGATAGGGTCGTCGCCTTGTTGCTTGGTCTGTATCATCACTACGGTTTCAGCTTCAGCATCATATTTCCTACATATTTCTTTGTTAGAGATGACATCTACGTACACGATGTCCTCCTTGGCAATGCGGCTGGCTGACTCGTCTGAAACTATTTCACCATCTACAACCAAGATCTTCTTCCCTTTTTCTTCGGTTACTAAGTTAACCACGAAATGATCATTGCCGTTTTCGTCGAGATATATCTCCTTCAGTTCACCGACTGGAATCATTGGTATTGAAAGTTTGTCGATAGCTACACCATTAACCTTCAGTGTGGTTTTAGACTCTTCGAGTGCAATAGGTTGGCTACCGGGAATCGTCTCTTCCCTGCCATTACGATAGAACTTTACACCAGGCTGATACCGTATCTGGTAGCTGTTGCCTCTGCCGTTGGTTTTCTCATGGAACAATTGTATTGCTGAGTTTTCATCTGTCGTCGTTACTTCATAGTCCACGACGGTCTCTGCCGTCATAGCCAGCGAGACGAGGGCGATGGGCAGGATATACAGGGCTTTGAGCCATGCGATGGGCTTTGATTTCGATTTGAGCATCATAAGGATTCGTTTTTTAGTTTTGGGTGTGTGGATGCCGTTGGCGAGAGCACAGGCCTGAATGCCCGTCGCTTTTTGCATCAGCAGATGGATGTACTGGCTTTCGTCGAAGCCTTGTGAGAGGACGGATGCATCGGCCTCGTACTCGTGGATGGTGCGCAGTTCCTGACGCATGAACCACACCACGGGATTGAACCATTGCAGAGCCGTGAGTATTTCTACGAACATCACGTCGTAGCTATGATGATGGCGCACGTGCGCCTCTTCGTGAGCAAGGATAGGTGTCGCGTCTTCTTCTTGTAAGGGGCTGGCGTTCCAGTCGTTACGCGACATAACGATGGTACGCATCCATGAGAACGGAGCGACAGGGGCATTGACCACGCAGACATTCGTTCCAGAAGCCAGCGTATGCTTTTCGCCGCTGCGAATGATCCTGTTCAGTTGCCAGATGCCTTTTGCGAAATAAAGCAGTCGGATGATGACGCCCATCAGCAGGACGACAGCTAGCAATCTAAGCCCCAATCCATCTTCCCAGGAGAGGGGAGTGGCAGCGTCCGCCATTTGGTAGTCGTCATTCATCAGCTCTTGAGCGTATCTGCTCCCAGCTTCCACTGACGAAGAGCTGAGGACGAGACTTTTATGTATGGTGATGATGCACAGGGGAAGTATGGCCGAAAGGGTAAGTCCCAGGAGCAGCACGACACGATTCAGCGTGTGTGTGGTCTCGCGCGCCAACAGCAGCATATAGAACAGGTAGAACACGGCAATCAGGGCCGCCACCTTCAGGTCGTAGTATATCAGGTCAATGAGCATGATTCCGGCTTTGTAGGATGGTTAGTATTTCGTTGATGTCCTCCTGCGTCAGTTCGTCTTCCTCGGCAAAGAATGAGACGAGCGATTTCACTGAGCCTCCGAAGAACGTGTCCTTCACATCGTCTACCACCAAGCGACGATAACGCTCACGAGTCATGAGTGGCGAAAAGACAAACGTCTTGCCAGCACCACTCTTGTGCTTGACCACGAATCCTTTCTGCTCCATGATCTTCAGGAATGTGGCGATGGTGGTGTAGGCAGGTTGCGGCTCAGGGTACTGCTTCTGTATCTCGGCAATGGTGGCTCCCCGCTGCATGTCCCACAGGATGTTCATCACCTGTATCTCACCTTTGGTCAGTGTCTTCTGTTTCATAAGCGTGACGTTTTGATTTCTGTTGGCAAAATTACTAAATAATTAGAATACTAAAAATTTAGTAGGGCTAAAAATGACGTAAAAGGCTAATCTTTAACGTTCATTTTTAGTAATTGGCGATGGATTCTTAGTTATTAACGCGCCAGTATTGGAAATGCCTCCCTGTGCTATTTGATCAGCTTTGTGATTTGTTTTTCAGATGCAAAAGGCAGCAGCTGCGAAAGATGGTCCATCATGCGTTGATAAGACTCTTCAGGCGTACGGCTGCAGTGACAGGCTTCTTTGCCTAGTACTCGTTCAGGTGTGGTGAGCAGCGACCATCCGAATCCGTATTCGCGTCCGTGCTTGTCGACAGGATATACGAAGTCCTCAGTCACGATATAGCTGGCCATCTGCAGTCGGCTCACGTAGGCATCGAACTTTGAGCGCATGTTTTTTCCTACGAAACCGCAGGCAGCACGCAGTTCGCGCGTTATCATACTGCCTTGTTCGCGCAGCGTGGTCAAGATGATGTCGTCGATGGTGCCTTCCTCAGGAGCGGCTGTCTTGCTGCGTCGCCAGTTGCAGAAGTCGGGCCACCACTCCAGACTGATGAACCCCGCCTTGCCTGCGAAGAACTTGCCGTAGGTACAGCCGCCCTCACGGACCACCGAACCCTTCCACTCCCACAGCGGCCATTCCCACGAGCCATCGTCGAACTGGGTGAAGCGGCACTCTTCGGCCATCAGGCTCTCAGCTGAATATCCCCGTATGCCGCTTTCCAGCAGCGGCAGGAATCCCACCTGACGGACGCATTCCATCAGTTCCGGGCATGAGTGTATGAGATGTCGCTCCCCATGTGTTACATTATTCTTGAAAAAATCAGCCATCGTATTCATACGCCTGTCATCTTTATGGATTGAAATCTGGATGCAAATTTACATCTTTTTTTGCAAATAACGATATCACGGCGCCATTTTCTTATATTCCAAGGGTGTCATTCCTGTCAGTCGGCGGAAATATTTAGAGAAGAACGAAGGATTGGCGAAGTGCATCTCTTCAGCTATCTGAACGGCAGTCTTGTCAGTATGACGCAGCTCTATTTTGATGCGTGTGATGAGGGCACGGTCTATCCAGTCCTTGGCGGTGGTGCCGCTGGTCTGGCGGACGACGGTGCTGAGGTAGCGCTCGGTGAGACACAGACGGTCGGCATAGTAACCTATCTGGTGATGCTCTGCACAATGCTGGCCTGCCAGCTGGATAAAGCGGTCGAAGATGGTCTGCTCGCGTGAACGTGAAGCGGCCTGACTGTCGGTCTGCTGGCGGAAGAGGTGGTCGTAGTGTTGCATCAGGGCGGCTACGAGGGCAGTGACGGTGGGCCGATGATAGTCGTTGCTATGCACGATGTGCCAAATGGTGTCGAGTATACGGCGTGTAGTGCTGATGTCGTCCTCGCTGACAGGCAGCTGAAAATCACGCACCTGCCCGTTGAAGGCCGATGGCATTTGTCCTTGGGCAAAGGGCATTGGGAAGTTGGTGAAGAGTGCAATGCCATAGATTCTGAGATCGTCGGAAAGGCGTATGGGGTTGATGATGGTGCCTGGGCCCAGATAGACCAGTGTGCCGGCAGTGACATGACGGTCTTGCAGGTTGAAGTTGATGTGGGCCTCGCCACTCACGATGATGCCGAAGCGGTGGTCGTTGATGGAGAACGGCGGCTTTTGTCGCATCATCAGGCTGAACACCGTGTGGTCGCCGTGAATCATGCCTAGCTCACCATTAAAGAAGATGTTCTCGCTAATCTTCGCAATATGGGGCGTGAGGATGTCTCGCATACGCGAGAAGTCCATCAGCTGAGGCTGTTTGTTCATATTCTGTCCTTTTTGTCTGCAAAGATAATCATTTTTTGCGATATAATGCTCTGTTTTTACATGAATCGAACAAAAAGGACATCTTTTCATGCTGACGGATAACGATAGATTGGAAAAAACTCCCTACCTTTGCACAGTCGAATAAAACAAAGCGATTATGAAGCGAACAATTATCATTGTCTTACTATCTCAATTCCTCTCTTTCACGATGCGGGCACAAACCCTTGAGGAGTGTCAGCAGGCTGCAGAGAGGAACTATCCGCTCATACGGCAGTACGACCTCATCGAGAAGACAACGGAGCTGACATTGGCAAATATCCAGAAGGGATGGCTGCCGCAGGTGTCGGCCTCGGCACAGGCCACCTATCAGAGTGATGTGGTGTCCTTCCCCGATCAGATGCAGGCTCTGTATCAGCAGGTAGGCATCGATATGAAGGGACTGACAAAGGACCAGTATCGTGTAGGCATCGATGTGAGCCAGACCATTTACGACGGTGGCCTCATCAGCAGTCAGAAGGCGATAGCCCGCGAGCAGGGAAAAGTGCAGGCCGCCCAGAACGAAGTAAATATATATAATGTACGCAGGCGCGTGAACGAGATGTACTTCTCGCTGCTGATGCTCGACGAGCAGATACAGCTGAACAGCGACCTTCAGGAACTGCTGTCGGGCAACGAGCGTAAGCTCACTTCGATGGTGAAGGGTGGCACGGCAGCCGAGAGCGACCTGAATAATGTGAAGGCCGAGCGGCTAAAGGCTGTTCAGCGTACCACAGAGCTGGAGTCGCAGAAGCGGATGTTGCAGCGTATGCTCTCCACCTTCTGCGGCATAGAGGTGAAAGCCCTTTCCAAGCCTCTCCGTGGGAAGAATGTTTCTTTGCTTGGAGAGAAAGGAGAGATGCTTCGCCCTGAGCTGCGGCTGTTCGATGCGCAGCTCCGACTCGCCGATACTCAGGAGAAGGCGCTCGATGCAGCACTGAAGCCTAGGCTTGGTGTGTTTGCTCAGGGCTACTACGGTTATCCTGGATTGAATATGTTTGAGGATATGATGAGCCGTAAGTGGAGTCTGAATGGAATCATTGGTGCCCGCCTGACCTGGAACATCGGTGCCCTCTACACCCGCAAGAACGACAAAGCGAAGTTGCAGTTGCAGCGCGAAGTGACAGAGTCGAACCGCGATGTGTTCCTCTTCAACAATAACTTGGAGCAGATTCAGCAGAACGAGAACATCGCACGCTATCAGCAGCTGATGGCTGACGATGAGGAGATAATCACCCTGCGGTCGGCTGTGCGCAAGGCTGCTGAGTCGAAACTCTCTCACGGCATCATCGACGTTAACGACCTGGTGCGTGAGATCAATGCTGAGAACGCAGCACGTGTCCAGCAGTCGATACACGAGATTGAGATGCTGAAGGAAATGTACGATTTGATTTTTACGCGTAATTTGGACATTGCGAAATAATGTTACAACGAACAAAGCATAAATAATTCAACGATGAAAAGAATCATGATACTGGCAGGCGTGACACTGATGATGGCCGCCTGCGGAGGGAACGAGAAGGAATACGATGCCACGGGCACATTCGAGGCTACTGAGACCACCGTGTTTGCAGAGCAGAATGGCACGCTGCTGACGTTCAGCGTGAACGAAGGCGACAACATCGAGGCCAATTTGGAGGTGGGACTTATCGACACCACGCAGACATGGCTGAAGATCCAGCAACTGGATGCTACGAAGAAGGTGTATCAGAGTCAGAAACCTGATATGGAGCGTCAGATTGCTGCTACGCGCCAGCAGTTGGCCAAGGCCCGACTGGATGAGCAGCGATATCGCGAACTGGTGGCCGACGGTGCTGCTCCTTCGAAGATGCTCGACGATGCCGCCAGTCAGGTGAAGGTGCTGCAGCGACAGCTCGATGCCCAGATAAGTGCCTTCAATACTCAAATCTCAACACTTAATTCTCAAATCACTTCCACTGATGTTCAGAAGGATCAGCTGTTTGATCAGCTGCGCAAGTGCCACGTCGTGACACCAACGAAGGGTACCGTGCTCGAGAAATACGTGGAAAGAGGCGAGTTCGTGAGCACAGGAAAACCGCTCTTCAAAATTGCGGACACAGAGAACATGCATCTGCGTGCCTACGTCACCTCTGCCCAGCTGCAGCATATCAAACTGGGTCAGCAGGTGAAGGTCTTTGCCGACTATGGCGACAATCAGCGGAAAGAGTACGAAGGCACTATCTCGTGGATATCCTCGCGCTCGGAGTTTACGCCGAAGACCATTCTCACAGACGATGAGCGGGCCGACTTGGTATATGCCGTGAAGGTGGCTGTCAAGAACGACGGCTTTATTAAGATAGGTATGTATGGTGAAGTGAAGCTATGAATGCGATAGAAGTTCAGCACGTTTCGAAATCGTATGGCTCAGTACGGGCGCTTGACTCCGTATCCTTCTCCGTAGACAAAGGCGAGGTGTTCGGACTCATCGGTCCTGACGGAGCTGGCAAGACGTCGATGTTTCGCATACTATGTTCGCTGCTTCTGCCGGATGCAGGTACGGCGACGGTTGACGGCTTCGACGTGGTCAGACAGATGCGTGAGGTGCGCTCCCGTGTGGGCTATATGCCTGGCAAGTTCTCACTCTATCAGGACCTGACCATCGAGGAGAACCTGAAGTTCTTCGCCACGCTCTTCGGCACTACGATTGAGGAAGGCTACGACTCGATCAAGGCTATCTATTCACAGATAGAGCGGTTCAAGGACCGTAAGGCAGGGGCGTTGTCGGGTGGTATGAAACAGAAGCTGGCACTTTCGTGTGCTCTGGTGCATCAACCTAGTGTGCTCTTCCTCGACGAACCTACTACAGGTGTTGATCCCGTAAGCCGTAAAGAACTATGGGAGATGCTGCTGATGCTGAAAGAGCGAGGCATCACCATTGTGGCCTCAACACCCTATCTCGACGAGGTGCGCTGCTGCGAGCGCGTAGCTTTTCTCAATCATGGGAAGGTGCAGGGTATAGATACGCCAGAGAAGATACTTGAGGAGTTTAAGGAAATATTCCTACCCAATCCCTTCCCCATTCCCGAGCAGAGTTCGCCTACCCATAGCCCCTCCCGCTTGGGAGGGGAAGGGGGTGAGTTCGCTATTGAAGTCTCACATCTAGTGAAGGCTTTTGGGACATTCCGTGCCGTCGATGACATCTCCTTCAGCGTGAAAAAGGGCGAGATATTCGGCTTCCTGGGGGCTAATGGTGCAGGCAAGACGACAGCGATGCACATGCTGACTGGGCTGAACCAGCCGACGAGCGGAACGGGCAGGGTAGTGGGCTATGACATCCGCACGGAGTACGAACAGATTAAGAAGCACATCGGCTATATGTCGCAGAAGTTCTCGCTCTATGAAGATCTGACCGTGGCCGAGAATATCCGCCTCTTTGCCGGCATCTATGGGATGAAGAAGGAAGATATAAGAAGCAAGATGGAAGATTTGCTGCGGCAGTTGAAGTTCGAGGAGCATCGCGATACATTGGTCAAGAGC
>ODAI011846942.1_pt1 | contig 10630 bp, 6 predicted proteins | sample 1539321 | NCBI WGS metagenome assembly ODAI01 (sample SAMN02144231, study PRJEB22623) | gut metagenome | biome: sheep rumen | host: Ovis aries | place: New Zealand | reverse complement strand
CGTGTTTTACCTCATGGCCGGACTCTTCATTGCCTTGTGGCTTTACCACAGCTGGGTGCTGCCACGACCGGAGGAAAAGAAGACCCACCCCCAACCCCTCCCTTGTAGGGAGGGGAGGGATTACTCTCAAGGCGGGAAAACATCAACAGTTTCAGGGAAAGTAACAGCAGAGCTATCTACTCCCCTCCCTGCAAGGGAGGGGGTGGAGGTGGGTCTGCTGCTCCGCGAATTCTGGTTTACACTGGTTTCCTTCTTCCAGAAGCCGCAGGTGTGGGCAGGCATCTGCTTCATGCTGTTCTATCGCATGCCCGAAGGCTTGCTGGCCAAGGTCAGTGCCCTCTTCCTCGTTGATGCCGGCCACAATGGCGGCTTAGGACTCTCCGACGGTGAGTACGGACTGGTGCAGGGCACGGTCGGCGTCATCGGACTGACGCTTGGCGGCATATTGGGTGGCATCGTTGCCAGCCGCGACGGACTGAAGCGCTGGATGTGGCCTATGGTGCTGGCCATCACGCTGCCCGACCTGGTGTATGTCTACCTCAGCTACGTGTTGCCCGAGAGTCTGCTCGTCATCAACGTCTGCGTGTTTGTCGAGCAGTTCGGTTATGGTTTCGGCTTCTCGGCCTACATGCTATACCTTATATATTATAGTCAGGGTGAGCACAAGACGTCGCACTATGCCCTGTGTACGGCTTTCATGGCTTTGTCGATGATGATACCCGGTCTCTTTGCCGGTGCCCTGCAGGAGGCTGTAGGCTACCAGACCTTCTTCCTCATCGTCGTTGCCTGCTGTGTGATGACCTACATCGTGACGTGGTTCCTCGACATCGACCCCGAGTTTGGCAAGAAGAGAACACAAGATTAAATGAGGAATGTCGCTATCAATTAGTAATTAGTAATGAGTAATTAGTAATTATGATTAGACTCTGCGGACTCCTAAAGTGTTGTCCAAGTTGTCCATGTTGTCTGACGCTCATCATTCGTGTAATTCGTTTTAATACGTTGTTTTTTAATAATTCGCAACTTAGTGTAATTCGTGGTTAAAAAAATCCGTGTCATCCGTGCAATCTGTGGTCAAAGAATAATTCGCAGTCTGTTTTTTTTTCAGTCTAACTGTCAAGCGTCTCTTTCCACTGTCGAATGATGTGGGTAATCTCGAAGCGTTGGGCAATGTCCAATGCTTCTTTCTTTCTGGTCTGCCAGTCCGTACGGGTGGCTTCCTCCAGTCGCTGGGCCAGCTGGCGGACGTCGCCGACAGGGAAGTACATGCCGAAGTCGCCCATGATTTCGCGGCTCGTCGGCAGGTCGGACGACACGACGGACAGGCCGTGGGCCATCGCCTCGACGAGCACCAGGCCGAAGCCCTCCCAGCGCGAGCTGAGCACGTAGACCTGCGCCTCGCTGTAGTACTGCTGTATGTTGTTGGTGAAGGGATGGATGGTGATGCGGTCGTCCAGTTGGTACTTACGTATCAGCTCGCGGTAGAGTGGCTCCTCCCCGCCCTCGCCCACCAGGTCGAGCGTCCACTCTCGGTTGTGCTGGGCGAAGAGGTGGAACGCCTCTATCAGCAGGTCGAAGCCCTTGTGCTTCCATGAGAAGCGGCCGACGGCTAAGAACTTCTTCGACGTCCCTGCCGAGGGCTGGCCAGGTCGTATGGTCAGCGGGTTGTAGATGACCTGCGTCGGCAGGTGGTACTTCTGCGCGTCGTCGTGGCTGAGTACGATGGTGCTGTCAAGCCGTGCCAGTTGGTACTCATAGTGACGGCGCAGCTCGGGTCCGATGTACAGCGAGTCTTCACCAAACAGTGCCTCGTACGAGTTGTGTATCCAGCCTATGAGCCTCGTCTGGCCAAGCTGTCGCCTGCAGGCAGCCAGCCTGACGGCCAGCGGTGCATGAACACCGACGACGGCGTCGTAGCGTCCGCGCTTCAGCTCTGCGGCCAGCGCGTTACGCTTCTCCGACGGGAACGAGCTGTGGCTGTAGAACGCCGACGTCCACCGTGTCTGCGGCAGCCAGCGCCGATAAAGGTAGCTGTAAGCCTTACAGAAGTACAGCTTCCAGACGGGTGTGTTGGGGTAGTCGAAGAAACGATAGCTGATGGCTGCTTCGTTGAGGTCGTACAGTTGGGTGTCCTGCAGGTCCGGACGGTCGCGGGTGACGATGGTGACGTCGTAGTCCTTTGCCAGCTCTTTGGCAATGACGGCCGTGACGCGCTGCACGCCACCTATCGAGAATATCGAGTCTACCAGAAAACAGATACGTTTTTTCATTATTGGCTTAGTAATAGGTACAAATGGACATGATTAGTGACCCCACCCCTGCCCCTCCCCTACAGGGGAGGGGAGTGCCTGCGGAGTCCCATGCGGCTGGCAAGACCCACCCCCAACCCGTTCCGAGCGGGAGGGAAGTGCCTGCGGAGTCCCATGCGGCTGGCAAGACCCACCCCCAACCCGTTCCGAGCGGGAGGGGAGTGTCTGCGGAGTCCCATGTGGCAGGGAAGGCGGTAGCCGCTCCCCTCCCCTGTAGGGGAGGGGCAGGGGTGGGGTCACTAACTTCTATATGCTATAATTTATTTGGCAAAGGTAGCAGTTTTGTAGCAAATGGCCAAAACCATACAAAACAATTGTGGTTTTTTAACTAAAAAAGCACCGCCGTAGCCGTTCATGCCCCCAAGCGACCACGTACACCAAAAAGATTTTTGCCTTTACATCCTTCACATCTCTCATTGTTGTATAACTGTCAGATTGCCAGCTACTTAGTGTGTGAGAGATAGTGTGAGGGCGTGAGAGGTGGTGCGCACCAAGAACCCCTCACCCGACAAGATGTCCCGGAGAAGACAACATTTTGGGTAATAATCCCGTACGCTGGAATTTTTCCTTCATCGCAAGTTACGCCGGCTACTTCGCAAGTTACACGCGAATTACACGAATTTTTTTAACAACGTATTGCACGGATTTAACGGATTAATCTATTGACCACAGATTGCACAGATGACACTTTTTTTAAACCACGAATTGCACGAATTTAACGAATTGTTGTCAGACAACCTGGACAACTTGGACAACATTTTTGCTGCGCGCAGAGTCTAACCATAATTACTAATTACTCATTACTAATTACTAATTGATAGCGTCATTCCTCACTTCTCATTTAGGACTTGTCTGCATCCCTCACATCCCTCACCTCATCCCTCACGCCCAACGGCCTGTCAAACAGCAGGTTATTGCGGCGTGAAGGATGTGAAGGTAGAATAATCTAAATATGTTCTGGAGTACCGACCCCGTGATTCTGAACTGGCCCTTACTCACTTTACATCAGGCCACTTTAAACGCTCGAATTTTTCGATATTCTGTTCATTATATATATACTTTTGTGTTCTTTCGTCTACGCATGTTGACTTGACAATACCCCTGCTCAAATCGGAAAGGCTGCAAACAAACTGAGGCTTGTTCAAGAAATCAGTAATAATAAGTTTGCCATCATCAATAACCAAGTGCCTGACATTTTTGTTGAAATGAAGATCGTCTGGGAATGTTTTATAAATACTATTCTTACATAATAGTTCTCCGTGTAAATCATACACATATAAAACCAAATTATAAGAATATGAAGTCAATACATGATAAAGTTCTATCTTTATCCCCAAATCTCTCAACATCTTTTTGGCAAACAACCTTTCATTTTTGAAACCACTATCTCTAAAATCTTGATGTAATTTTTGGAAAACATCTATAGGAACGTTCCTAACAGCAGAAGCCTGCTTATAACCTCTTTCTAATAATGAAAGATAATATTCAAAGCGCTCCACTTCATTAGACATGCTTAAATACTTCTCAATCTCTTTATCTTCAACATGTATACCTACCGCTAAAGACGAAACCGCTTTTTCTTTCACTATACTCTCATCTTTTGTAATATAACAAAAAAGCATATTATATGGGCCATCTGTTGGAATATGTAATTTTCTTACGCGTAAAGAGAGATAATTCGAAATAAACCATGTGTTATAGGTGAATTTGCTATCAAATTCATCACCAAATCCAGAACCGAATCCGGAAATCCCTGCCCATAATATGATATATCTGTAATTCATTTTTCTATTGCTATGGTTTTTGATGTTTATTCGGGTCTAATTGATCACGATACTTCTCAGCCCTGTCTTTTTCAAGGGAATCACGGGGACAGAGGTTTTTGATTCTGAATCATGGGCATACAGGAATAAACAATTCTCGTTCTCATATTATTAACGATATATATTTTCATTTATTGCAGGCAGAATCAAAAACAGTATCTGTCCCCGTGATTAACTAACTAAAAAGGATCACAGTCCTAGATTTTCTTTTTAGATTCCTTCAGAATTCGCTGTTCTAATATTTTAGGAATAAAAAAATATTGCTCGTATTCATCTCCTTTTGAATCAACAAAATAACAAGAGAACTCGTCAAGCTCTAATAGATTCTTTACATATCTATAAACTTTTGTTTTTTTTATATTAATTGGTGTGTATGTATATTCCAATAGCAATTTTGCTTTTCGCGTATAATACACTTGAGGAACAATAAAACCAATGTCATCAATTACCTCTTGCGAATACTCTAATCCCCAAAAAATAACATAATTGTCTAGTTCTTCTTTTGACAATAGACTTTTCGCAAACAATAATCCATAATTGATATACATTATTGCAATACTTGCCAAAAAAGAAGTATAATAATCTTTTTTTATCGTATTTTCCAGACACTTTAACTCAGCATACCTGTCAATGACAGGCATCTGCTCATAGGTTTTGTAGTCACGTAAAATATCATTCTCATATATGTATTTTTGAATATTTTCAATTATCTTATTTTTCATATAATTTAAATAAAAATTAATTATTAACTAATTATAGGTTTTAATATCCCGCGGTTGCAGGTATGACGGCCAGCATTGCCAGAAGTGAAAGAAGGATATGTCGCAACCTCATGGTCATGATAGTTTTACGTTTTACTTGGCTTGTGTCTAAATAATTTACAGTTTCTATCCTCGTCATGATGGTATCAAGTGGGACCAACTGCTTTATACACTTCTAACAGTTGCTGGGCTGTCTGGCGCCACGAGAAGAGGCGGGCACGCTCGGGACCGAGAGCCTGCTGGCGGTGGCGGAAGTCGGCGTCGCGCTCCAGCCGTAGCATCATGGCGGCTATGTCGTCGCTGCTCTCGGGGTTGACGAGGATGGCGTCCCCCCCGGCTATCTCGGGCATGGACGACGTGTTGCTCGTGATGACGGGTGTGCCGCAGGCCATGGCTTCGAGCAGCGGGATGCCGAAACTCTCGCGCAGCGACGTGTAGAGAAAGGCAAAGGCGGCATTGTAGATGGCGGGCAGGTCGCTGTTGACGATGTAGCCCGGCATGACGATGTGCTCGCGGATGTTCTCGATGTTGTTACGGCGGATGATGCTGTCAAGGTAGTTGCGGTCGAGGTCGGCCATTAGCAGAGGCCGCTTGACGGCGGACTGGCTGAGGTATTTCGAGTAGGCTACCAGCGTGCGCTCGGTGTTCTTCTTCGGGTCGGTGTTGCCGAGGAAGAAGAAGTAGCCGTCTTGGCTGATGTATTTGCTGCGTGTGGCCTCGACGTTGCCCATGGGGCGGAACCACTCGTTGTAGCCGTTGTATATCATGGCCATGCGCTCGGTGGGGATGTGCAGCTTGCTGACGATGTTATCCTTCTCGAAGTTCGACACGGTGATGATGCGGCGGCACTTGTCCAGTATGCGGGGCACGACCAGCCGGCGGTAGAGCCAGCCTAAGTTCTGGTAGAGCGAGTGGTTCTGCTTGTCGCGTGGTTCGAGAAAGATGATGTCGTGCAGCGTCAGCACCAGCGGTATGTCGCACCAGATGGGAGCCGTGTTGCTCGTGCAGTGGAGCAACTCTACGCCGCAGCGGCGGGCAGCGCGGGGCAGTGCCCACTGTTCCCACAGCGGGTAGGAGGGACAGCTGACCTCTACGATGTGGACGTTCCGTGTGCTGTCGACGCAGCGGTCGTCGCCTGGCTTGACGAAGACGTAGTACTCGTTCTCGGTGTCCAGCTGCTGCAGTTGCTTGATTTCCTGCAGCACCACGTAGTCCATGCCGTGCTTGTTTTTGCGGAATATCCGCTGTGCCTCAATACCTATAATCATCTTACTACTGTTTTAAAGCTTGCCTTGTTCGCCCAAGTAGGAGTCTTTGAAACCAAGGAAGTAGAGCACGCCGTCAAGTCCGATGGTGTTGATCGACTGCTTGGCGTTGGCCACCACGCGTGGCTTGGCGTGGAAGGCGATGCCCAGTCCTGCCTGGGTAATCATAGGCAGGTCGTTGGCTCCGTCGCCGACGGCAATGGTCTGTGCCAGGTTGACTTTCTCTACCTGAGCAATGAGCTTCAGGAGTTCAGCCTTACGGTGACCGTCGACAATCTCGCCCACGTATCGGCCTGTCAATTTGTTGTCGTCGCCAATCTCCAGCTCGTTGGCGTAGACGTAGTCAATGCCGTAGCGCCGCTGCAGGTATTCGCCGAAGTAGGTGAATCCGCCAGAGAGGATGGCAATCTTGTAGCCACAGGTCTTCAGTACGCGCATCAGCCGGTCGGCGCCCTCGGTGATGGGCAGGTGCTCGGCAATGTCCTGCATGACGCTGACGTCCAGCCCCTTCAGCAGGGCTACGCGCCGGGTGAAGCTCTCCTTGAAGTCTATCTCGCCGCGCATGGCACTTTCGGTGATGGCCCGTACCTCGGCTCCCACGCCGTTGCGCTCGGCCAGTTCGTCGATACATTCCGTCTGGATGAGCGTCGAGTCCATGTCGAAGCAGATGAGGCGTCGCATGCGGCGGAACATGTCGTCGAGCTGGAACGAGAAGTCTATCTCCATCTGCTGCGACAGTTGCATCAGTTTCCGCTGCATCTCCTGACGGTCGACGGGCTCGCCGCGCAGTGAGAATTGTATGCATGCTCGGGTGTGCTGGTTGAGCTGCTTGATGCTCTTACGACCGGTCAGACGGAGTATGGAGTCGATGTTCAGCCCTTGGTCGGCCAGTATGCGTGTGGCGGCCTCTATTTGGCGAGCCTCCAACTGCCGTCCGAGCACCATGAGTATGTAGCGGTTCTTGCCCTGATGGCCTACCCAGTCTTCATACTCGTCGTCGGTGATGGGCGAGAAACCGATGTTGACGCCCAGCTCGGTGGCCTTGAAGAGCAGTTCCTTCATGGCAAAGCCCGACTTGGTGTCGTCCATGCGGATGAGGATGCCCAGCGACAGCGTAGAGTGGATGTCGGCCTGGCCGATGTCGAGTACCTGAGCGTCGTAGCGTGCCAGGATGCCCATGATGCTGGCGGTCAGTCCCGGACGGTCCTGCCCCGTGATGCGTACTAATATCTGTTCTTCTTTCATGGCGGTAGTATTTTGGTCACCGTATTGGTGGCGGTGGCTAATTATTCAATTTTCAATTTTCAATATTCCCTTTCAAATAGTCGTCGAAGTAGCGGGTGATGCGTTCGTGCAGGTGTACCGAGGCGTGGCCGCGCATGTTGTGCTCCTCGCCCGGATAGGCAAAGAAGTCGGGCTGCGTGCCAGCCTTCACACAGGCGTCGAGGAACGACAGGCAGTGCTGCGGCACGACGGTGTTGTCGTTGTAGCCGGTAATGATCTGCAGGCGGCCCTTCAGCTGGCCAGCCTTGTCGATGAGGCTCGTCTTGGCGTAGCCCTCGGGGTTCTGGGCGGGGGGGTCCATATAGCGTTCGCCGTACATGACCTCGTACCACTTCCAGTCGATGACGGGACCTCCGGCCACGCCGACCTTGAACACGTCGGGGTGGGTGAGCATGAGCGAGATGGTCATGAAACCACCAAACGACCAGCCGTGAACGCCCAGCCGGTCGGCGTCGACGTAGGGCAGGCTTTTCAGATAAGCCACGCCCTGCATCTGATCCTGCATCTCCACCTGTCCGAGCTGGCGGTAGGTGGCCTGCTCGAAGTCACGGCCGCGGTGCTCGCTGCCCCGGTTGTCGAGTATGAACAGGATGTAGCCGCGCTGGGCCATGTAGGTCTCCCACGAGCGGCTCTGCCAGTGCCACGATGCCTCGACGTTGTGGGCGTGGGGGCCTCCGTAGACGTAGACCACCGTGGGGTACTTCTTCGACGGGTCGAAGTCGTGTGGCTTTACCATGCGGTAGTAGAGGTCTGTCCGTCCGTCGGCAGCCTTCAGCGTGCCACACTCGAAGAGCGGCTGACGGTAGTCGGCCCATGGGTCGCTGGCGGTGAGCAGACGGAGACGGTTGGCCGTGGATGCTGCCTGTACGGCGCCCTTGCCCTTTGTCGTGGTGGCTTTTGCCTTGGCGGTTGTGGTGGCTATCAGGTCGATGCAGCGGGGCATGGTGGGTGCGCTCCATTTGTCGACGATATAGCTGCCCGATGCCGAGAGCGTGCCGTAGTGTATGCCGTCGTCGGTGGTCAGTCTGTAGATGTTGCCGTTGGCGGTGTTGACGCTGTATATCTGGCGGTGCAGTGGGTGATACTCGTTGGCCTCGATGAGGATGCTCCGTTCCTTGGCGTTGAAGCCTAACACCTGCAGGACGACCCACGGCCCCTGCGTGAGTTGGCGCAGCAGCTGGCCCTCCTTATTATATAGGTATAGGTGGTTGTAGCCGTCGCGCTGGCTCTGAAGAATGAACTTGTCGGCATCCCACGGCAGAAACTGGATGGGGTGTAGCGGCTCGACGTAGCGGTTGCTGGTCTCGCGGTACAGCTCGGCTATACGCTGGCCCGTGGTAGCGTCGTAGCTGACGAGGCGGCAGTCGTTCTGGTCGCGGTTCAGCTCGAACATGTATATCACCTTGCCGTCAGGACTCCACGTGATGTTGGTGAAGTAGACGGCGCGGTTGTCGAAGGCTCCCCCTTTAGCCACACGACCGCAGTCGGCCGAGACGGGCGTCTTGAGGTAGACAGTGCGGTCGGCTTTCAGGTCGTAGACGCCGACGGTGACCTCGTGGCTGGTCATGCCGGCCATGGGGTACTTGTCTGGCTCGTAGGTAGCCTCACGGGGAAAGATGTCGACCTGCGGATAGTCGGCCACGTGTGTCTGGTCCATGCGATAGAAGGCCAGCCGCTGGCCGTCGGGACTCCAGAAGGTGCCCTTCTCGATGCCGAACTCGTTGCGGTGGACGCTCTGCCCGTAGACGATGTCGCGGCTGCCGTCGGTGGTCAGCTGGTGCTCACGGCCCTCGGCGTCGGCCACGCAGAGCTGGTGGTCCTTGATGTAGGCCGTAGCCCTTGACACCTTGTTCCAGTCGTTAGCCTCCTGTCCGGAAATGCTGTCCTGCCATACCGTCTGGTGTTTCTTGAAGTCAACGAGCAGGTAGGCTTTCTTGTTGCCAACGGCTACCAGTGGCTGGTCGGCGTATGGGAAGCGGGCGTTCATCAGGTGGCGGACGTACCGGTTCTCGTCTTCATTGCTGTCGGCCCAGCGGTTGATGTCGTCGAGCGTGAAGAGCAGCGTCTCGCGTCCCGTCTTCTTGTTCACGAGGTAACACGCTTCCACGTCGGTGCGTATCAGCTCGTCGCCCCACCACGTCAGCCATTTGTTCTCAGGCTGCAGGTTGCGGAAGTTGTAGCCCCCGAAGTTCAGGTCTTCGAGGGTAAAGAGTTTCTTCTGCTTTTCCTCCTGCTGTGCGTTCATGTGCAGCGCGGTTATGATGAGTAGTGTCAGGAGCAACAGTGGCTTAATCGTCTTCATCGTCGTGGAATCTGCGGTTGTCCTTTTTACCGAAGTCACGGCCTCCCTTGCCGAATTTCCTCTTGGCATCTCTGGAATATCTGGCGTCTTTGGAGTCCTTGGTGTATCTGGAGGGTCTGGAGTCCCTGCCGTTCCGGTCTTCTCTGGGTTTCCTTGGCTCTCTTGGGGGACGGGCCTCCTTCTTCTCCAACGAGCGGAACTTGAAGGAACGGATGTCGGCCTCGGCGTTCTCTTCCTGCTCGTCGAGCCGTTTCTTGAACTCGCGGTTCTGCCTGAAGCGGCGCTTTTCGGCCATCTGGCGTTTCTCTTCGTCAGTCTTGACCACACCGCCCTCGGAACGGAACTCGCGCATCTTGCCGTCGAACATCTGGTACTTGCGGAACTCACATTCCAAGGAACCGTTGAAGACGGGAATCTTGATGCTCGGCTTCAGCCCTATCTGGTCGAAACACTCCTCGCGGTACGACAGTATCCAGGCGTCGTTACCCGTGAACTGGTGCTTCAGCCGTTCGCCTATCATCTTGTATGTACCCAGCAGGTCGGGCGTCGAGATACGCTCGCCGTACGGCGGGTTGCACACCATGATGCTCTTCTCCTTAGGCTGCACGAAGTCCTTGAAGTCCTGCTGCTCGACGGTGATGTCGCTGCTCAGTCCGGCGGCCTTGATGTTCAGACGTGCCGTGTTGACGGCCTTGACGTCAATGTCGTAGCCATAGATGTGATGGGTAAACTCGCGTTCCTGCGAATCGTCGTTGTATATCTGGTCGAAAAGGTCGGCGTCGAAGTCGGGCCATTTCTCGAAGGCATACTCCTTGCGGAACAGGCCGGGAGCCATGTTGCGCGCTATGAGTGCTGCCTCGACGAGCAGCGTGCCGGAGCCGCACAT
>ODAI011797006.1_pt1 | contig 10630 bp, 10 predicted proteins | sample 1539321 | NCBI WGS metagenome assembly ODAI01 (sample SAMN02144231, study PRJEB22623) | gut metagenome | biome: sheep rumen | host: Ovis aries | place: New Zealand | reverse complement strand
TCAAAAAAGGATACACACCGGTAATTGCGGCTTCAGATACATTCAGGGCAGGGGCTATCGAGCAGGTAACCTATCATGCAGACAATGTGGGTGTCAAAATCATCAAGCACCAAAAGGGTTCAGACCCTGCGGCTGTTGCATATGATGCTGTGGAACACGCACGTGCACAAGGAAAAGAACTGGTCTTGATTGATACCGCAGGAAGAATGCAGACCAACACAAACCTCATGGACGAAATGAAAAAGATCAAAAGGGTTTCAAAACCTGACCTGGTAATATTTGTCGGTGACGCATTGACCGGTAACGACGCAACAGAACAGGCCAAGAAGTTCAATGAGGCAATTGACATTGATGGAGTAATCCTCACCAAGGCAGATGCGGACAGTAAGGGTGGAGCTTCCCTTTCAATCGGATACGTTATCAAAAAGCCTATAATGTTCCTGGGTATGGGTCAGGGATATGACGATATCATGGAATATGATGCAGACTGGATGCTGAACCAGCTATTCAGTGAAGATGAGGATGCTGCAGCAATGGAGGAATAGAATGCTGGGGCGGAGAAAGTTTTTAATAGTTGCAATAATTTTGGCTGTCATTCTATTCGTGGCATTGAATGTCACATTCCAGGGATCAAACAATAACTCTTCAGTTTTTGAAAATAAGGAAAACATTTCCATTGCAGTAACCGGGGATGTGATGTTTGCCCGTAACATGCCGAACGTCCTAAGCCTGGACTCCTCCCCATTTGCAGGAGTCAGCAATGTGACTTCAAACGTTGACTTGCTCTTGATTAACTTTGAAAATGCCGCTACAAACTCAGGCGATGCCCTGAAAGGTGATGTTCCGTTAAAATGTGACCCAAGCTATGTACCATTGGCAAAAGCAAACAACAATACTGTCGCATCTCTTGCAAACAATCATGCATCCGATTATGGAACAACCGGTCTTAAGGACACAATATCCTACCTTAAGGAAGCGGGAATCACTCCAATCGGTGCCGGCGAGAATGAGGACGAGGCACACCAGGCAGTAACCCAGGACATCAACGGCAGAAAAGTAACTATATTAAATTATATGGATTCAAACAACTTCGCTGAATATAGTTATGAAGTGATGCCTTATGCAAACGGTTCAAATCCGGGTTACTCTGCATATGATTCAGCAGATGCAGAAAAACAAATTGCTGAAAATAACGATTCAGACTTAATAGTTGCATACTTGCACTTTGGAAACGAATATTCAAACTCTCCAAACGAGGACCAAGTGCGCATTGCACATGAACTTATAGACTACGGTGCTGATGTGGTAATCGGATCTCACCCTCACGTAACCCAAGGGGTCGAGATGTATAACGGAAAACCGATCTTTTACAGTTTAGGAAACTTCATTTTCGACCAATCAAATGAAGCAACCCACTCAGCATACTTTGTACAAATAGATTTAGTGGATGGAACAGGAAAATGCACTGTTTATCCAATTTACATATCCAATTACCTGCCACAATTCATGGATTCAGACAGCGGCAATTCATTGCTTAACGGATTGTCCCCTAAAGCGGATGAACTTCATGTTGAAAATGGTGTAGGTACATTAGAATTTAATTTAACAGATGGGTGATGAAAATTAAGTTAAAATATTTAGCAACGATTTTTATCATTTTATCAGTCTTATTGACAATATCCGCAGCAAGTGCGGAAGATGTTAACTTAACCGATGATGTTGAAATTGTTGACGAAATCAATCAGGAAATAACGAATGTTGATAATTTGGATGAGGGTTCCGACATTCTTGGATCCGATGAATCTAATTCAGCTGTTGAAAACGAATCAGAAAGCACTACAAACGAAAACGAAACTGTTGAAGTAAAGGATGCACATTTTGGTGAGGTGACTACTACAACCTACCTTAAGGGAAGCACCCTTTATGTCAAGCTATTGGACGATAACGACACAGTACTCTCTGGAAAGTCAGTTCATTTCACAATCAACGGAGTCGAATCCGATGTAAAGACAACAAGCTATGGAAACGCAAAGCTTGTGCTTGACGTTCCAAAAGGCACATATACAGTCAAATACGCATTCAATGAGACAGGATACACTCCGATATCCGGCTCATCAAAGGTAATGGTGATTACTGATAAGGCTTCAAAAATCAAGGCTTCAGCATATACTGCTTATGTAGGTCTTAAAAATACATACACTGTTTTATTGACTGTCGATGGCCTTCCATTGGCAAAAAGGGCAGTTGACTTTACAATCAACGGAAAGACATATCACAAGACCACAAACTCAAAAGGTAAGGCCAGCCTTGCAATAGGTTTGAAGAAAGGCATTTACACTGTAAAGCTCAAATACGCCGGTGAAAAGAATATCAAGAAGGCATCCGCTTCAGCTAAAATAACAGTTAAGAAGGGAATGCCAAAAAAATTAACCAAGGCAAATTCAGTCATCTACAGGCACAAGATCAGTTCACCCTTCAAGGTAAAACTGTCTGATGCTAGAGGAAACCTGCTCAAGAATAAGAAGGTGACTTTCGTCATCAACGGCAAAAAATACATCAGGACAACAGACAGCAAAGGAATTGCGACCTTAAACATCAAGCTTAAAAAGGGAACCTATAAACTCAAGGTGTCTTCAGCAAAGACCAAAATCTACAACAAGGTTTCCAAAACCTATTCAGTTAAGGTCAAGCCGTCCAAGGCACGTAACAATGGTGTATGGCTCTTCGGTGCTGACATGAAAAAGGTCAATCTCAAGACCCTTCAAAGCTATGGAACAAAACATATAATCCTGAACTTCAAGGCATTGGAATTGTGGGGTCAGTCTTCAGTTGAAACCTTCATCAAGAATGCAAATGCCCGTGGAATCAAGGTTCACATTTGGATGCAGGTATTCTATAAGGGCGGAAAATGGTACAACCCTGTCAAGAAAGGAAAAGTCGATTATGACCTGATCAATTCAAAAATCAAGGAAGCTGAAAAATACGCCAAGGTCAAAGGTGTTGACGGAGTTCACTTCGATTATGTGAGATATCCTGGAACCGCATACAAGTATGATTTGGGCGTAACTGCAATCAACTACTTTGTAAAGCATGCCACTGCGGCTGTCCATAAGGTCAATTCAAAACTAATCGTTTCTGCTGCAGTGATGCCTGAGCCATCCTCAAACAAGTATTATTACGGTCAGGACATCCCTACCATGACAAAATATCTTGATGTGATAATTCCGATGGTCTACAAGGGAAATTACAATGCGGGAACAAGCTGGATTCAAAAGGTTACAAGCAAATTAGTCAAGCAGTCAAGCGGAGCTAAGGTCTGGACAGGCCTTCAAAGCTACAAGTCAGACGATGACCTGACCAAGCTGTCCGCCAAAGCATTGATGAAGGATGCTGACGCTGCTGCAATGGGTGGAGCATACGGTGTTCTGCTCTTTAGGTATGGAATAACCAATTTCTTCAATTTCAATAACATATGAGGCGATTAAATGAGAAGTAAGATAATTTTGGTAATCACTTTCATTGTCATGCTGCTTTCAGTATGTGCAGTCTCAGCAGATGAGAACGTAACTGCGGATGTTTTGACAAATGACAGCACTGAAACCGTCCCGATAGATGATGTGGATGTTCCACAGGAAGTGGATGATGACTCACAGGGTAACTCAACTGACGTTCCTGTGGTGAATGAGACAGTAAAGGCGAATTCCACAATATCTGCAAAGAATGCTGTAGGATACGAGACATTTTCAACCAAGATAACTGTAGAATTGTCTTCTGACAACGGCACACTTGCCTCAAGGCCGGTTAACATTACCGTGAACAATGTAATTTATCAGAAGGTAACCGATGCCAAAGGCCAGGTCATTTTAAACGTCAAGCTTTCAAAGGGAAGCTATAATGTTGACTTTGCATTCGGAGGGGATGAAAACACCTCCGCTTCAAGCGGAACCAGCAAGATAACAATCAAGGCTCCGTTGAAAACAACACTGAAGGTTTCAAACAAAGACATCAATTACCGTCAGGGCCTTAAAAATGCGGTCATCGTAAGGCTGCTTGATGAAAAGGGAAAGGCGGTTGCAAATCAAAATGTAACATTCAAGGTCAACGGAAAGTCATACACTGTAAAAACAAATAAAAACGGTTATGCTGAAGTTTTCCTAAGTCTCAAGAAAGGAACATATAAGGTAAAGTTCTCCTTTAAGAAATCCGCACCTTATCTGTCCTCAAGCGGATCATATAAGATTAAGGTAAAATCTCCGATTGCAAAGGGAAACGGATATTGGGTTTGGTCATCACACATGAAAAGCGTCAACCTCAAAAAGCTTTCCAAGCTCGGAACCAAGCACATTTTCCTTCATGTTCATTCAATAGCGGTTTATGGAAAATCATCTGTAATCTCATTTGCCAAAAAGGCACATAAATATGGAATGAAAGTCCATTTATGGATACAGATATGCTATAACGGCGGAAAATGGGTCAGACCGGTGAACAAGGATAGCTCCATCAAGTATTCATTCCTGAACGGTAAGGTCAAGGAAGCCAAAAAGTATGCCAAAATCAAGGGAATCGATGGAATTCACTTTGACTATGTGAGATTCGGCGGAACCGCACACCTGTACAAGAATCCGGAAAAGGCCATTAACTATTTCATCAAGAAGGCAAGCGTTGCGATTCACAAAATCAAGCCTAACTGCATAGTTTCAGCCGCAGTGATGCCTGAGCCTTCCATGATGAGCTACTACTATGGTCAGGACATTCCTACAATCAGTAAATATGTTGACGTCATTGTCCCTATGACATACAAGGGAAATTATGGTCAGAAGTCCACTTGGATTACCAAGGTTGTAAAAACCTTCAAGAAGCAATCCAGAAGTGCAGTAATCTGGGCAGGTCTTCAGACATATCATTCAGATGACAACGTCAAGAAATTGTCCTACTCCCAACTCATGAAAGATGCAAGAGCTGCAAAAGCGGGTGGAGCTACCGGCTCAATACTCTTTAGAGTGGGCATTACAAAATATTTGAATTTCAAAAAGGTATAGTGATTCAATCACTTACCATTTTCTTTTAGAATAAGCTTTCTGTTTCTTTTTTTCCAAATCCTTCTTTTTGTCGGACTGGTATTGTCTGTTCTGGCGACTGGTTGTTGTTTCATTGTTTCTCATGACTGTCACAAGGTCAATTGAATTTCCGCTGCATGCCATAAGAACTCTTATTTCCTTATAATCCTTGTTTAATGGGGCTTCGAAAACAACGGCATATGTATTTCCCTCAACATGCTCATAGCTTATCGGTTCCTCGTTCATAAGGCAGTCCATGACATATTGTCTTGAAATTCCATTGTCCTGCAAACGTTCAACGAAATGCCTATTTTCAAGGCACCAGTTTATGCTTGTTGTATCTCCCATCAAAAATTTATCAAATACATTCATCAATTATAATATGTAACCTTTATTATATAATGCTTACAAAGTTATATTATATGACTCAACAAGCACAATGGGATTCATCATTAGCATTCATTTTTGCGATGATTGGGGCGGCAGTGGGTTTAGGTAACATCTGGCGTTTCAGTTATGTGCTTTATTCTAACGGTGGGGGATCATTTTTCATCCCTTATTTTATTGCAATAGCTATTATGGGAATTCCTTTTTTAATTCTAGAATACGGTGTGGGATTCTCATTTAAGGAATCCTTTTCAAAAATTATGCGAAAGATTAAACCGGAGTTCGAGATAATCGCTTGGATTTTGGTTTTATTTGTATTTGTAGTTACAATTTATTATATGGTAATCTTAAGTTGGGATTTAGTATACCTGTTAAGCAGTTTCACATTCAATTGGGGAACAGACACTGCAGCTTACTTCGTTCAGAATGTTGGAGGAAGTTCCAACCTTTCAAATGCTAGCTTCCTTTTAATTCCAACCACAATAGGCGTAGCGTTGCTATGGGTTGTCCTATGGTTCATCTCACATAAGAATGTGGATAAGGGTATCGGTAAAGTTTCCAAAATACTCATTCCTGCATTGTTCGTGATTATGGCAATCATCATTGTCTATGCTTTGACCTTGCCTGGTGCAGGTGTCGGAATCAACACACTCCTAACTCCTGATTGGGGAATGCTTCTGGATGTCAACATCTGGCTTGCGGCATTTGCACAGATTATCTTTTCACTAAGTATGGGACAGGCAATCGCGCTTACATATGCAAGTTACCTTCCTGAAAACTCCAAGCTCATCGACAACGTACTGATTGTTGTTGCTTCAAACTCAGCATTTGAGATTTGTACTGCATTCGGTGTATTCTCAATTTTGGGATACATGTCAGTTACAAACGGTACTCCTATGGTTCAGCTGATTACTGAAGGTACAGGGCTTGTGTTTATCGTGTTCCCGATGATTTTCAACATCATGGGTCCGATAGGACGTATCTTGGCACCAATGCTGTTCCTTGCTATTCTGTTTGCAGGAATCACTTCAGCTCTCGGGTTCTTCGAACCTATGCTTAACTCAACCAGTGCAAAGCTCGGATGGTCCCGTAAGAAAACCGCAACAATATTGTCCATTATCGGATGTGTGTTCTCATTGATACTCACAACCGGTATCAGCAGCTATCTTGTAGGAATCATCGATTCATTCGTAAACGAGTTCGGTATATTGCTCTTAATCGGTGTTCAATGTATCATATTTGCATGGTTCTACGGTGTGGAACACTTCCTTCCTGCATTGAATGAGACTTCCACTTTCAAAGTCGGAAAAACATGGACATTCGTTATCAAATACCTCCTTCCTGCAGTTTTAATCATAATGTGGGCTATCGGTATCATTCAACTGTTCTCATCAGCAAAAAGCTTTGAGATCATGATTGACCTGATAATCATTGTTGCAGTGATGGTATTTGCAGTAATACTTACAAAAATCAAACCTGCAAGTGAATGATTTTTCATTCACATCTTTTTCTATTTTTTGCATGAAATTTACATATCATATTATCAATTTTAGGTATGATATAAACAATACTTTTCATTCATTCCTATAAAATTAGTCTACTTGTATTAAATATATTGATAGTTGCAGTAATTTTTTCCATTGTTCGAGCTCAGTTATCTACATGAGCTTCTAGTTTTGTGATGTTTTTTAAAAAAGTGATGGTTATGGCGGATATTCAGTAGTTCCTGTAGGCATCATATCCCGCATAAAGGTGGTAAAGTGTTGAGATTGCGCTTCCCGCAAAGTTGTTTGCAAGAAAATAGATTGCCGCATGGAGGATGAGCATTCCTATAAATAATGAAATTCCCCTTTTTGCATTTCCATGTATTGCGTGACCCAATCCCGGTATGATGAATGATATTACTCCATTTGCTATTGCTTCTTTTTGCATTAAATGACCTCCGTTAAGTTATAATCCCAGCATCACTAGTATGAATATGAAAGCGTCTGTCAGGAGATGGCTTATGTAAGGGACAAGCAGGTTTTTGGTCTTTATGTATCCGTAAAGTTCAAATATTGATCCTGCACCCTGAATGAGCAATACTGATGCAATAGGTGTAAGTCCCGGTTCGTAGTGAAGCAGTCCGAAAAATATCAGGATAATCACTGTTGATACGATAACGGACAGCTTGCGGTTGGAAGTAATCCTGTAGAAAAGCCTAATGAAGAACATGAGGGGGATGAATTTGATAAGCTCTTCGGCAAGCATGGAAAATACCAGTGACAATGTCATTTCCACATTCACTCCCAAATCCTCTGCCCCTGAAAGGCTGCCCTGACCAATAATGTCGAGAATATCTCCGACGACAACCGCATATATGATATATCCGATAAAAAGAGCTACTGCAAGCAGGATTTCTTTCTTTGTCGGCTTGTGGATTATCAGTGAAATGTCCCAGTTTGAAAAGTACAGGAGAGGTATCAGCATCACCAGGGCAAATGCAAGGCTTCCAATCATTTCGGAGCTCTCTCCTACTAATGCATAGACCAAAAACGATATAGGTAGTGTTAAAAGCAGTATTACCCAGGCTTTTTTTGAAATCCTGGGGTTGTTATCATAATACGGAAAATCTCTTTCGGTGTCTTCAAACTTAAAATATTCGCTCATGTTCTCACTTCTTAATAGTTAATGTTATTTTAGATTAAAGATATATTTTAAGTTGAGGTAAAATATGAATTTTAAACATTTGATTTTGGTGGCTTTAATTCTTATGGTTTTCATTGCGCCGGCCTGCGCAAGCGAACACATAAACTATTCCAACCAATCAACAAACATAACATTCGAGGGCGTTGAATTTGTCATTCCTGTGGGCTTTGGAGAGTCAAAGGATGTTCAAAACTTCGATGATTTGGGATCCCAGGGAAAAACAACATTTTATGTCAATGAATACGGTGGAGAAATCATAATCACCGTCGCTTCCGACTGGCTCGGAATGTCAATTGATGATTTATACAAGGAAGGAGCATCAAAAACCAAAATTAACGGCCACGAAGGCTGGAACTACACAGAAGGAAATCTGACATATTTCAGCTATGTGGACGGTGACAGCGGAATAATCGTTGGCGTAACCAATCAGACAAGACTGTCTGAAGTTATAATCTGATTTTTAAAACAAGTGTTAAGTCTAAAGGAGGATGGATCCTTTAGAACTTAAACTAAAAAAATTTTTTAGTATAACACGGGAGTGTGTTACAAGTAGTAATATGAAATAAGGTATTATTTAAAGATTTACTTATTTTTATATGCCTAAATTTAATTTTGTCAAGTTTACTTTGCCTAAACCTAATTTTCGAAAAGTATTTTTAGGCATAACTCATATTGTTAACTATGAGATACAAACTTGCAATAATGCTCTTGCTTGTGTTTGCGTTCATTGGAGCGGTTAGTGCGGCGACATTCGTTCCAAGCGAAGGTTCATTCGCATTCAGGGAAGTTGAAAACTACACTCTGCATGACATCAACTTCACAGTTCCAACCGAATATAAGCTGCAGGATAAGGATAAGGATTTCCTGCATTTCAAGGACGGCAAAAACAAGCTGAAAATTACAGTAAAGAAAAACGCCAAAGTCAAGAAGGTCAAATCCACAAAAAAGGTTAAGAGCGGAAAGGCGACTCTCGGTGCCACCAAGGGATATCTGGTGGACAGGAACGGCAAAAGCTACACTTTCTCCTATAAGGAAGGCAAATATCTGGTCACCATCAAATCAAACGAATTGCCTCTGATTATAGGTGTCATAGGCGAAGGTTAGCCATATCAATTTTTTCAATACTTAATGTTTTATAATATTATAGGTACAATAGTATATTAACGGTGATAATATGGATAAGAAAGAGCTGATAATTCTGGGGATTCTTGCGGTTATTGCGGCCGTCGCAATTTGGTTCATGTATTTTTCACCAGTTGAAGCTTCCTCCGACTACAGTATGATAAATATCATTGGGGACGGCACCATCGGAGAGAACGGTACCGTATATGCTAAGCTTGCCAATGGTGAAAATGTTGCGCTGAAAGATAAGGAAGTTCATATAACTGTTAAGGACTCAAACGGCAGTGTAGTGTTTGAGGATTCCTCAAAGACATATGTAAATGGAGTGGTCAATTTCAAATTGACAAATGTCAGCGCCGGAAAATATGACGTTAACATCACATTTGATGGAGATGAAAACTTCACTTCATGCAGCGTATCCGAAAAGCTAAAAATCGAAGCCGGAGAAGTGGAGGAGGACGTTCCTGATGAAATTGTCTCATCCGTCGAAACTGCAGACACATCAACACAGGACACATCTTCAAGTCAATCAAGCTATTCCTCACAGTCATATCGTCAATCCTACTCATCAGACAGCTATTCATCATCTGATGATGTCGGAAGCGAGGACAACTATTATGACGAGAATGGAAATGAGATAACTCCAACATATGATGAAAACGGAAATGAAGTTGTTGACGAATAATATTTTAGGGTCTTTTTGACTCTATACTTATTTTTTTAAAAAAAGAAAAAAGGGAGTACTCTAGAAATACTGAGTACTGCTGTCAGGATTTAATGTTACGGTTTGTGTTGACTGCAATGTGCCGTCAAGATCATAAAGCTCGATATATGCCTTGTCCGGATAATACTTATAGGAATCGGCACTGTTTATGTCAATGTAGCCGTCATTCTGTATTGTTTTGGTGACGAGATTTCCTTTGTTCAGGCTGTTTCCGTCACGGTAATACTTGATTTTGATTTTGACTGACTCGCCAGGGTTTCCGCCGTCGATGTATATTTTCGCATTGGTCTTGGCGTCAAGGCTTGATCCTGTCTTGAAGATTCCTCCTCCGACATAGATTTGGCCGTGTGTCTTTTTAATCACCTTCTCGGAAGTTGTTTCAACCTTTTTGGTATCCTTGGTGGTTTCAACATTGCTTTTGGTGTCCTTTGTTGTTTCCACATTCTTTTTGGTGTCTTTGGTGGTTTCAACATTCTTCTTGGAGGCCTTCTTTGTTTCCTTGTTCTTGTCGATTGCCTTTTCAACAGGAGTCTTTTCAACCTTCTTGACCGCAGGAGTTGTCAGGTTGCTTGCATTCTTGATTTTTGCAGAGGTAATCATCTCGTTTAGGACATGAAGGTCGCTTCCGACAAGAATCAGGTCAGTGTCGTTT